>Ga0137307_100041_pt1 | contig 191621 bp, 161 predicted proteins | sample NAcewD2O_March_2_FD_97180 | JGI IMG/M metagenome (GOLD analysis project Ga0137307, IMG submission 97180) | Mouse cecal microbial communities from Vienna, Austria - N-Acetylglucosamine amended D2O_March | ecosystem: Host-associated > Mammals > Digestive system > Large intestine > Cecum | place... | reverse complement strand
TGCTATATTTAGGCGCGGCATTGAACGTAGATCGAAAGAGCGTTATAATGTAGTCATAATAGCTGAAGCGGTAAACAGAAACCCATTTTTTACAGGAAACATTTCAGATAAAACTCATAACTTACAGGGGATAAAGCTATGAACATCTATGAAACGATTGAGCACAACCGGGAGAATATAAAATCCGTGTATGATCTGGCAGCAGTTTGCTATGATTATTTACTGGCACAGATAGAGAATCAAATTATCTTTATTGGTAAATATGTAGAATTTTCTGATAATGTCAGACAGAATAATCCCAATCAAAAGAGTCTTCTGAAATTCTCCGACAGTGTGAAAGCGCTTTTATTCGCCGCGGAGTATTGGAGTGATGAGGTTTTAAACGAAATTCTTTCAATGACTCTCTCTGCTGAAAGCAGGCTGAAGCCTTTTAGGGATGCGGATTATAATGAAGCAGCCATCGCATATTTTTTACTTCTGGGAATTGACTTATACGCGGAATGCCAACTGGAAAATAATCAGGACGCGCCTTTAAATCAAAGCTATCAGGTAAATTCATTTATTTATCGGCGCCGGAAGGCGAGTATTCTTTCGTGCGCCGCAGAGGAAATCGAGTTTCGGGAAATTATACAGGCAGTAGAAATCCGCAACAATTTTAGCTGCCTAATCATTTTGGAGAAATCAGAGATGAAGCCGGGAATGCTTCCGCCTAAAATGGTTACACTGTCAATTGACAAAGAGGATTTCGCCAGAAATTCTTTGATTCAGGATCAGACATTGAATGTGGTATGTATCCCTTGGGGAAAAGAACAGACGTGCAATTTTCCTAAAATACAAGGAAACACTTTTCGCGTGGAGTATTTGGACAGTTACAAAACAGCCTGTGTCACGAAAGCTTTGACTCTGTTGAAAGCGGCGATCCGTCGCAAAGCGAATATCATTATCTTTCCGGAATATGTGTGCTGCCCCGAAGTGCAGGAAGCGATTGGCACATATCTTAAGGAAACTTATCGGCAAACTCCAGAAAAGATGGGAGCCCTGCTCATGGTCATAGCAGGCAGCGGGTGGACAGATGATGATAATAATGTCGCCAGAATCTATAGTTATAGTGGAGTATTATTAGGAAAATACTATAAATATGCCGCTTATGATGACAGGGAGATAGATTTGCAGACCGGCATGTCCAAGGAGCGCTTGATTGAAGGACTCCACGATCCCGGCAAAGAATCGGTTATTGTCGATGTGCCGAATGTGGGCATTGTGATGACTGCTATCTGCCGTGACATATCCAATTGGGACTACAGCGAAAAAATTGCGCGCCTTTTCCAAGCAGATTTTTTAATGGTGCCGGCTTGGAGCAGTTCCCTTAATCATGCTTTTATAAATCAGCTTAAAAGTATTACTGCCGCTAATACCAATACCTGCGCCGTTGTATGCAATTGCTGTGGCGCACAAAAGAGTGGCATCTTAGAAAAAGGCGTAGTGGTTACCCCCTATAAGGACAATACGCTTATGACAGGAAAATTGCGCTTCATTTCGCCAAATAAAAGGAGCGTAAAAAGGTGTGACACCTGCAAAGGGTGTATATTTAGCCTGACCCTCTCCTTTAAACCACAAGATGTTGGGAATGGTCAGATAGCCCGATACATCCACAGTTTTGGGCTATAATTTACTGCATTTCTCTTGAAAAATAAGGCATTTGTGTTATACTGTAAATAGTTTAGGAATAGTTTAGGGAGGTGGTTTACCAATGAAAAAACATATCACGTTGGATCGTATCATAGACGATATTTCCACCTGCATGGCTTTTAAAAAAGAGCTCACGCAAGAGCTGCTTTTCAGTTTTATGAAAAAGTTCATAGCCGACAATGGCTCTTTTTTTGACGCGAAAAAAACAAAATCGTATAAAGCCATGAGGAGCCGGTTAAATGAGCTGTGGCAATACCGGGAATGGGAAGATATGTCGTCTGAGCAGGCATTTCTCTATGGGCAGCTGTTTGGCTGTGTGAGGCTGTGCGAGTACAGGGAGCAGAGCCATCAGGATATAGCGTGGACGAATTATCTCCTTTCCAAATACGAAGATTCCAAGTTGTTCTATATTGTGAAAAGGAACCCCGGCATCCGCCACAAAGATCTGGCACAAGAAATAGGTCTTACTGCCGGGCGGCTTTCGCAGATGATGGACGAGGAAGACACGAAGGACCTGATCGTCAGCCGGGTTATGGGTCGGGAAAAGCACTATTTTCTCGGAGCAAAAGGCGAAGAACTTCTTCAGAAACTAGAGGCACAGAAACGGGAAGCGGAAAAAGGAAAGGATTCCTTATTTCCAATTAGAAGAGGGATTTAAAATGACAAACGATCGTTTTGCTGAAATCACCCGGAAAAATATGGATCTGATCAAAAAGGCGAATTTTATTATACGGTCTTCGATAGAGCAGCGGACAGAGGTAAGCGGTTTACTTTTAAAAATACTATCCGAGTGTGAAACCGAAGAAGACCAGATTGTGGTATTTGCGCAGATTTTAGCAAAGCAGGAACAGCAGATCATCACTCAAGTATTCAACTCATTACAGTAGAAACCTATTTGCATACAACATAGGCTCCCCGCGGGAATCACCCCGCGGGGGTTTTTCTCCTCTCCTTTCTCCCACTCACCCCAGCCGCCGCCACTCTCTGCCGCCCTGTCCGTCCGAGAATATATAAAAAATCGGTATGGGCGGAAGATATTGCGGCAGATTTACATATCTTTCTCTCACATGGGGCGCCCCTTCGCGGGGGAAGCGGTTGCGGGAGCAGGCGATCAGCGGGTAATAAATAATATCCCTTTCGGGATTCTCGCCGTAATCCATTACGCACCGTCGCACAATCTCCGCCTGATAGCCCATCTCGAGCAGCCTGGCGATTCGGATGCCGTCCTTTGTGTCCGCCAGATAATAGCCGGGCTGATTGTGCGGAAGATCGGGGAAGTTGCCGTAACGATTCCTGAGCGTCTGCATCAGACGTTCCAGCGGACGCGCCTCGTCGAAAGCAACGTTGCTTATCACACAGTTCTGCTCTTCATCCACAAAGTAAAACCATGCCGACGGGTCGAAATGATCCTGAATGAAACGGTTCCAGTCGCTCCTTCCCATGTGGAGGTTTGCCGGTGAGTTGCCAGCCAGATAGCTGAAGTGCAAAACCAGATTATCTGTAATCTCATCCCGGTTTCCGTTTCCGAGGCGCCTTTCCAGTGTGCCGGCGAGACGTTCGGTGAAGTGGAGCCGGCGGGTTGCGAAATCATTCCCTTCATGCGGGACTTCCGGGTAAAGCGCTTCAATCAGTCTGCCAAACGTCGCCTGTCCCTGCTGATGGCGCACAATCGCGTTACAGATATCCGCTATGATAAGGTCAAGCTGACAGGCGCTGATGCTGTGGCAGGCATCGCCAAAATCAACATCTTCATCAGCCGGTCTGGGGATATGCGTTCTTACTTCCGGGTCAATGTTTGTTCTGTGTGTGTGCATATAGCCGTTTGGTCCCGGTCCCACCAGTCCGACCGTCAGCCCGTCACCCGGATTTTCTGCGCTGTCGGCGGCGGTTTCTCCGGCTGTCCGGCAGTTGTCCTGCGGGTCGTCGTCAAGCGTCCAGTCATTTCTGTTCAAGGTGAAATACTGCCGGCAGTAGGTGCCGCACAAAAAATTTCCCTCACGATAATACCGGGGATCATATTCGCCCGTTACCAGAGAGTCGGGATCCGCAGAAAAAGGAATACCGTTGGCGCCGCAACGGGCATCGTAAATGAGCGTCGTTTCCGGATTGCCGCGTGTGTTCGTAACCACGCTGTAGACATACGCCTCCGGGCAGAAGTATTCCTCCGGGCTGCCGTCCTTTTTGAACAGGAGGCGCGCGCCGTCTGTTGATTTATCTTTTTCTGTCCATGTGATGCCGGAGCACAGACCCATCGTGCCGACGGATTCGTTTCCGTTCAGATAGGCGAAAACCGGCGCAGAGTATATCCAGTCATTGCGTGAGATCCGAAGCTTCCCATAAATCCATGCAGCGCAAAACTTTTTTGCACTAAAAACAGCTTTTCTGTCTTTCTCTGGACGAATCCGGGAGAACGATTCTTTGGAGCCGTCCTGTTCCGCCGTCCTGTCTCTGATATAGTTCATATAATCCGTGAAAAATCCGCCGCTGTGAGCACCCGCGTGCGCCGCACAGTCTGCGCAGAGTTCGAGGCATTCGATGGGCACCGCATCTTTCCACGGTCCGCAGGGTTTCCCTTCCAGAAAATACAGTTCAAAGTCAGTCGTTCCCAGAAACTGCGACTGTTTACCGTCCTTGGACCGGCACTTCCACAGCAGGGTTTCCGTGCACTTGCCGTATTTTCCTTTAAACTTTTCAGGGTGTACCGCACACGATATCTCTACGGAACTGGCCCCGCTGTAAGAAACCGACTGGCTGATGCCGGCAATCACCTGCCCCTCCCTGTTTTGTGCGGAAACGGTAAACTCGTCTTTATCGCCCTTAAAAGCCAGCGTTACCTTCAGCGTATGATTTCCTGTCCCGTTTTTCAGAAAGAATACCGCCCGTGTTTTCTCTTCCGCTTTTGCCTCCGCCATTTCGGAGTCCATGCACAGATTGCCGCCGTCCGTCACGATGCGCATATCTCCCTTCAAGGACACCTGTTTCACGCGGATGTCGGTCTTTTTCTTCTTTTTGTCATCGTCGTCATCCTCATCATCCTCATCCTGATCCGGCGTGTCGGGCATCTTTGGCGGTTTCGGAAGCGGTTTCAGATTTTCCAGCATGGTTTTGAGCGCCAGCAGGATCGCGGCAATCATCGCTGCTTTCAGCAGTTCCCGGATAAACTCGTAAAGCGCATCCAGATCCTCTTCCTGATACAGATAGTCGATCAGTTTTTTCAGGGTGCCGTTCTTTTCCATCGCGTCAATCAGCTTCAGCAGTTTCTTGGGCGCAAGTTCATTATAGTCCGCCAGAAGATCCTGCGCCTCCGGCATGGACAGGATTTCTTTGTGAATAAAGCGACGCAGACCGATTTCGACTTCCCACGGCTCTTTTTTCATGTCAATGTTTCCCCTGTTCGGATAAATGCCGAACTGCTCGTGAATCCACGTCACCAGAAGCTGCAGCAGCACGCCGATCTCCCAGTTTACAAACTCGCTGTAAGGACGATCGCTTACGGGTGCGCCGATTTCCTTTTTTACGCCGGTCAGCGCGCCGGTGCCTCTGGCGAGAACGATCTTCGCGCCCCGGGAGACCAGCGGGGTATTGCGGCGGCTTTCCAGAAGATCCCTGCCGCTGAAATCACAGAGGTAAAGAAGGGAACCGCTGAAGATACCAGGCGGATTTTCCAGAAAACCGGCAATCTGGTTTTCCGATGCGGCGTACCTGACAACTGTGCAGGAGTCCATGTAACCATCGAAAGGTCCGAAAACGATATCTTCCGCCTGCTTTTTTGTGGAATGGCAGGAGATTTCCGCCGCGGGTTTGCCGTCAAAACAGACCAGACACCGGGAGCCGTCAAAGGCAAAAGCCATATTGATCCACTGATACCGCAGGAGACTGCAGGGAATATTGAACCCGGGTTCCCCTTCGTGATGTATGATAAGCCTCGGGCTCATGCAGCCCCGCTCGTATATGATTTTTATCTGAAAATCGGAAAGCTGAAAGAGAATGCCGTCCCTGCGGTTCTGGTCCGTAAGATAGACGGAGAGCAACACCGTATATTTTTCGGGCAGTCCGGCATCCGGCATATAAAAACCGCCCTCCCTGCAGTCCAGCGTGTAGACACAGTTTTCTATCCTGCACTGATGCAGCGTGACGCCCGCCGGCGCGGTGTCTGTTGAAAAAAGAATGCGGTTTGCAAAATTTGCAGGTTTTTTTACGCAGTATTGCTGTATCTCCGACGGGGTGGGAAGGCGGTGAAATATCGTAACGTCAAAGATGCAGACCGCCGGAAGATTTTCGCCGATGCGCATACCGGGTGCTCTGCCCGGATCGTAGGGCAGGGTATTCTCTACCGCCAGAATACCGTTGCAGTATATTTTCACCCCGCGCCCGTCCACAACCGCAACCAGTGTGTTTTTACACTGTTTCAGCACGGCGCAGCGCTCGGAATCGTGGTAAAAAGACCGCCCTCCCAGCCGCACATGTCCGGCGGAATCTTTTGCCCGGATAAAGCCTACGGACAGCCCGTCCAGTGAAAAAAGCGTTCCGTCCTCCGGCAGACTTTCCGGCAGAAAGCGCACCATGATGGAAAACTGGTTTCCCGTCGGCGGCGTCCACGGAATCTCAGCGTAACAGTCCCCGTTGCAGTAAAGCGCAAGAAATCCGTTTTTGTTCATGTAAAACCCCCCTTCTTTACCGTTTAAACGACTTCGTTTCCTTTAAAATAGCAGCATCCGAGCAAATACCCGCGTGTGAGCGGCAGGGAGAGGTTCTCCGTCCCGCCCGGGGCGGCAGACCCGGTGCGCATGTCAACGAGATATGGAGCCAGAGCCGCGTCAAAGCCGGATCCGTTTTCCATAAGATAGGTGCATCTGCATACGATATGGGCGCGGTCCGCCCGGCTGGCTTCAAACCATATTTCAAAACGGCGCTGCGCGTTCGGGGGCATGAAAAACCGACAGGCAATGACGTCCGTTCTGGAGTCGCCTTTTAGGTAAGTACGCGTTTCATCAATTTCAAATTCCGGCTGGCGGATTCCGTAACTGACTCCCGAGGGCGTCTCCCCTTCCATTTCAACGATAAGCCACATACGACGTTCCCGTTGCCGGTCCGGATTATCCACAACAACTGTATTTGTGGATATGGGAGACTGACCCGAAATCACACAGACATTTCTGGCTGCCACATTTATTTTGTTCACCCACCGTATATACTTGTCATGGCAGTTGATAGAGGAATAATCCGGCTTTTCTTCCCGCGTCGCAACAGCCACAAAACAGTTGGGATGGAAGCCCTCCGTCTTTTTGTCATAGACAAATGCCGGCGTCGCGCCGATTTCACCGGCCTCCAGACGCTCGATACGGACGGGCTTTCCGTCTTCGGTGTGCATCTCGGATGCCGCCCAGTCGCCGGGGCGGTTGCTCAACCCCAGATGATTGCGATAGAGATGGATGTAAAAGCCGGTGAGCGATTTGCCGGATATGTTTTTAAAGCGCACATACAGATACATTTTTCCGCTATCGTCGCTCTCCACGCTGATATCCCGATCGTAAGTCCGGGCAAATATATCAGCCAGCTCATCCTTGCGGAATTCGGTTTTCCGCACGATAATATCAGGCGAATTGTTGTGGCATTTCTCTGTGCCATGGTCCTGCAGCGTTTCGCGGATCAGAACCGGCAGTTTTTCTTCTAAAATTGACATGGTAAAATCCCCCTTTTTGGATTGCGTTTGTGTGATGGTTGACCAGTTGCACTTCCAGTCTATTCTCTTTTTTGCGCAAAAGCAACAGAAACGGACAGGGGAGGGGAGGAAAGTAAAAAACCCCCGCGGGAATCATCCCGCAGGGGTCTCTGTTACTTAAAATTCAATGCCTTTCACCGATGAACTCAGGCACCTTCAGCCGGTGTCACCGCGAAGTTGAAATCATGTAAAAACACAATCGCAGCTTCGCCTGTTCCGATGGTGATCTTTACGTTCTTGTACTCACCCTTGTTAGGGTCAGCATCTGGTGTTGTCGTATAGGTTGTGGCAGTAACGCCCTCAGCCTCAGCCACGTTTTCTACCGCTACAGTTATTGCAGGTGTCGCTTTGTTTACTTTAGCGATTTCCGCCTCAAGGGCTGTCTTGGCTGCATCTAAGCTTGCCGGAAGAGTTGCTGCCGTAATCGGCGCTGCTGTTGTTCCGATTGCCTCGATTTTCGCCTTTAATTCCTCGGCTGTCTGATAAGCGTCATCCGGATCTACTACTTCCGCATCGGTCACAGAGATGGTCTCCGTCACGCCTGTGGTCAGTCCTGCCTCCTGTGCGCCATCAAGTGTCAGCACGATCTGGAAGGAGAGTTTGCCCTTCCCAAGCTGGGTTGCCTCTGTGTAGGTAAAGTCATCTGTCTTGTCTGCCTTCTGTGCCCATGCCCAGCTATAACCCAGATACTTTGCGATTTCACTATCCAGCTTGGTGTTAATCACTGTCTTGATTGCCTCCGCATCATTTGCAGTAGCTGCTGTGGCAACCAGTGCTTTCAGTTTGTCTCCTGTCACTTCAGCAGAAATCTTTGTCTTTACGTCCGCCAGAGAAACATATTTCTCCACCTTCGCCTTGTCGATGGTTGCGGTTGCGCTGGTGATCTCCACGCTTCTGCTTCCGTCCGCCTGCGGCTTGGTCAGAACCAGCGTGAATTTCAGACTTCCGTCTGCAGCCGCTGCGGTTTCGTTACCCTCGTCATCTGTCACCGCTGCAGTAGGAGCCTTGTAATCCCAGCCCTTCACTGTCGCAGTATCCGCCTTGAATGTGATTGCAATATCCTTGTTGCCCGCCGCATCCTTAGCTGCCTTCAGGATCGCCTCTTTTATGATAGCTTCCTGTCCGCTACAATTGTCAACATAAGCCAGTACTTCGGATGCATCATCAAACAACTCTCCAACCTTCTTCTTTGCCTCTGTCAGTTTACCAAGCTGTCTAATGGTGCCAGTAAGCTCAGCCGTATCAGAGTAACCGGTTACCAGATCTTTCACTGTGATAACGGCATCGATACTTCCGTCAGCTCTCGTAGTTGCGTATACTTTTCTGAAGGAGCTTACCTTGAGGGAAAGGTGACCCTTTCTCGCATCCAGATAAGGCTTCACAGTGTCATCCGCCTTGATATCTGCCAAGAGAGTCGCCGCGGTGGTCTCGTTGGTATAACTCAGACTCAGACTTTCAATAGCACTTATTGCCGCGCTGATATCATTCTCCGCCGCATTCATACCAAGCGTGTACTTCCAGCTCACATCTGCGGTATTGTCAGCCGCCTTGGAAACGTCTGTCAGGGTAAGGGTAACTTTAGCGTTCCCTGCACCCATGATCGCGCCATAGTCGGGAGCGTCTCCCTCAGTGCCCGATGCAAGTTCCTCACCGTCGTTCAGATACTTCTTCGTCAACGTATAGCTTACCGCTACATCTGTGTCCGCAGGAATGAGACTCTCTACTTTCCCGCTTACAAGAGCAAGCAGATCCGTGAGAACATTCTCTGCATTGCCGAGAAGTCTGGTCTGGATCTTTTCGATCGCAGCCTTGTTCTCATCCAGCATCGTTTTAACTGCTGCGAAGTCCATAGGTCTGGTCTTCGGCATAACAACATTAAAGGTTAAGGTATCCTCAGTGGTAATACCGTTGGTGTACTTCACTACTACCGGCACTTTCAGTGTCTTGCCATAGTTGGTAACAACCTTTGCTGCGCGGTTTGCGGTAACCTCGTCGTTCAGGAGGTTCAGCGCTTTCTTGCTCACACTCAGACGAATGACATTTACATCGTTACCCTTTTCGTCCGTCACCGTTAACTTCTCGGTTGTAACCAGTTTATCCTTGGATGCACCAACCTCATTCAGATCAGCGCCAGCCGCATCGGTCAGCTTTACAGCCACACTTGCGATGTCGGATCCGGTTGCGATCATGGTATAAGGTACATCTACGACATACTTGCCTACATATGCGCCTGCGTTGTCTTTCTGCACATAATCTTTTGCTGTAAGCGTAACTTTCAAGTTCTTAACACCAGCCGCCTTCGCTGTATCAACCGCTTTTACGTCGATCTTCGCGGTAACAGGGATACCTGCCTTAGCGATCAGTTCCGCATCTGTCAAAGGCTTGCCATCTACTAACTTATCATTTGCGGGAATCCACTTTTTGTTTACATCATCCCATGTCACATAACTGGAATCCTGCGGTATAACAATCAGCTTCACCGTATACTTGCCTGCCGCAACTTCTGTTGTGCCGCTTGTGATGATGATGTCGCCGTTATCCGGGTTAGCCGGGTTTTCAGTATCATTTACGAAGTTAACGCTCTTAGCAAATGCACCGTCGTCCGTCGCGTCAATCGCCACCATTGCTGCATAGTCGTGAAGCTTGCCATTCATAAGCTGCACGGTTGCATTGACAGGCTGATTGGTTGTGCCATTTGAGAAAACAGCCGCCCCGGACAGACTGTATTTATTCTCCTTAAAGGAGATCTTGATCTGTACATCCTTGGTGTTAAATTTCTGGGTCAGCTTCTTCATAGTGCCATAGCCGTTGGATACGGTAATATAGCCGACACAGTCATCCTTGGCATCCTTGGAGGTAATGTACGCAATCTGCTCCGCGGTAAGACCGGGCTTCAGACCCACGGTATAACCTAAAATATCACCCCTATACTCGATCGGAAGCACTTCAAAGTAGTCAGTAAAGTGATTGGTATGATCGTTCTTGCCCTGTTCTTTCTTGACTACATTCATAGCCTCGGATACGGTATACGCATAATCCGATTTCACAATAATCTCTGCGGTGGTCGCGCTCTTTGCATCCAGCTTGTAAGCGCCTGTCACACTCAGATTTGTCTTAAGCTTCGTCACAGGAATGCTGAAGTTCAGCTTCACATCCTTTGTGGACGCCACAAACTCACCGCCTGCCATGGTACCTACGGTAGCGACCATCTTGTATGCGCCGCCGTAGAGATATCCGGGAACAAGTGTAAAGCGACCGTTCTCGTTGATCTTCAGGATTTTGCCTTTCTCACCAAGAAGATACTCTGCCGGATTGGACGCGGTAACTGTAAAGTCGGGTGTCAGCTTCACATAGCTGCCCGCATAGTTGTCATTGTCTTTATCCGTCACCTGCCATGTAATTTCCTCTGTGTCAGCAGCCACCTTCTTCGGGTCATAGAGCTTGATGGAAGGCGCTTTCACAGCGCTGAAACTGTCGTTGGTGATGGTGTAATCCTTATGGTTATTCGCCTTGTCCTTGTTGGCGGTATCGGTCACGGTAATGGTAGCTTTGCCGCTCTTGTCCGTAACGACAACCGCATAACCCATCCTGTTGTCTCTGACCTTCGCCCAGTTCTTGTTGGCGATGAATTTGCCGCCCTTTACGGTAATCTTGAGGTTCTTATAATCTGAAATTCCGTTCCAGCCGTCCCCAACCGCATAATGAGGGTACAGAGTATAGGACTCATTGTTACCGCCAGAGTAGTGAATATCTGTCTCGTCAAGACCGCTCTTGCTGTCATCAACGCCTACAATATACAAACCAACCTGCTTGTAAGGCTTCACATTGACAAGCGTCTCCATCTTCGCAGCTTTGCCGCCATCTACTGTGGTAGCTGTAATCTTGATCTTGTCAGCGGGCTTGTAGAAAGTGAGCAGTCCGCTTGCCGTATCTACAGCCAGCGCCTTCGCGCTGCTGGACTTGAAGGTTACCGGAAGGAAATCTTCGGGATCCGTGTACTGATCCGCATCCTTCACGCCCTTTTTCAGTGCAACTGCATACAGATACTTGCTTGTATCATCGCTTCCATCGTTAAGAGAATGATCCCAGTAATCAAAATCCTCAGCCGTGAGCGTTGCAGGATCTTTTACATTGCCGTCGTTGTCCAGAATAACAACCTTGCCGATCTCGTTTTTCTGATCGGTGATTTCAAAGCTGCCCACAATATACTTTTCTGTATTATCGGCAAAGTCTGCAGCCTGAATGGTTACATAGAACTTGTTGTCATCCTCTCTGGGCTGAATCTGATAACCTGCGGCAACCGTTACCTTGCCGTTCTTTACAGAAACCAGAGGCTTTGCACCGCTGATCGCACTCTTCATGTAAGGGGAGAGACCTGCTGTCTCACCGCGACTGTCGGTAATCTTCCATGTAAGGGTTGATTTTGCCGGCTTGTAATCTTTGTAGCCATAGTTTAACAGCGGTTTGATGGTCACGGAAGCCGTCTTTTTGCTGTTTTCCTTATAGAGTGTCTCGGGAAGTTTAGCCTTGCTCTCGTCTACATCAATATCAAAAATACCCTGTTTTACTTTCAGTTTCACAACAGCGGAAGCAGCGTAGCTTTCGTCGGGAGCTACAGCCGTCACCTTCACACCCAGAGTCTTGAGCAGATCTTTGTAAGACTTTCCTGAGGAACCGGCATATGAGCTACTGTTCACAAGAATATCACTGGATGCGCTTACGAGAATGCTGTTGTCCGTCGGATCTACGTTTGTGGTAAAGCCTTCAAAACTGCTGCCGTAACGCACGCCTGTCTTTGTATCCACAAACTGCACGCTGATGTTGTCGTAAGCGGTCGTCTTGCCAAATACGGGAGTCGCTACCTTGACGTCTGTCTGACCAGTCGTCACGGTTGCACCGTTTAGAGTCTTCACGGACAGCTTTGTCTCATAAATAGGAGCCTTGGTGCTGAGCGTGTTGTCCTTCATGGCAGCCTCGGGACCAGCCACATAGTCTGCGTCAGCCGCAGGTGTCTCTTTCAAGGACTGTACCAGTGTTACCTTTACTTTTGTAGAAATGATTTCGGCAATATCCGCCTCAACACCATTTACATCCTCCGTATTGCTCACTACAACGGGGATTGTGAGTGTGGTATTAGGATTTGCAAAGTCTTCTACTTTTACATACTGAACCAGATCCGCACCGGAAATCACCGTCACGCTGGCAGGCGCTCCTGTAGGTGCATCAAGCTCTACTTTGTAGTAAAGATCGCCCTGAAGAGGAGCAGCCGGAAGGCTCTTCTTATTCTTGAAATCAACGCTTACGTTCAGTCTCACAGCTCTGTTGGTGCCGGAGCCTGCGACTGCGTTCACTTTCGTGATTTCAGCAGATTTTACAAGGGGATCCGTAAGTTTCAGAACGAACTTACCACCCTTTAAGGAAGTCTTATCTTCCTTGTTGTCCGCCGTTTTTGCGTTTTTGTTGTAGATGCTAACCAGCACTTCCGTATCTTTTGCCGCACCGGGCTTGGTCTGAACGGTGAGTGCTCCATCTGTAAAGTCAAATGCCTCAACAGGCGTGTTTTCCGCTGCGAGTGCAGTACCGTCCTTCGCGAGGACTTCCACATCCAGATCAGTCAGGCTTGCACCCTTTGCCGGGGTTACCGCAAATGCCATTTCCGCATCGGGCATAATCTCAATGGTAGCGTCCTCCGCAACCTTGGTGGCTTTGCCGTTTACCACACGGGTTACTGTTACCTCATCGGAAACAGCGTTGGTCTTTAATGTGGTCGTATACTTCGTGCTCTTATTGGTATAAACTTCAATGGTCAGATCTTTGCCGTATTCTGTCTTATCGATGGCTGCGATCGTAGCCTTGGCGCCGGCTACTGTCGCTTCGGTAGCAGCCGTCTTTGTGCCGTCCTTCACAACAACATCATAGAGATTTCCGCTGTAGGTCACGCCTGCCTTTGTCAGCTCGATGTCAATGTTGGTATCCGTGTAATCCGCCACATAAGCGTCGCCGTCCGATGCCAACTCACCGGATGCATTGGAAAGCTTCACGCGGTAATCGCTCTTGGACTCCACGTCAACGGTCACATCATCAGTTACAGTGAGATCCAGCGTATAATTACCCTCTCTGTCGGGCGTCGCTTCGCCTGTGGTTTCACCCATCGTATAGGAAACCTTGTCGATGGTTACGCCGGGCTTCGGCTCAAAGATCAAGCCGAGATCGGAACCCTCTTCAGGAGTTACGCTGAGGGTGTAATAACCATCTGCTGCAACTGAAAGGTTTTCTGTCGTCGTAGCCTTATTGTATACAGACTTTACTGTCACGTCGTCTGCGACAACCTTAACTTTTACGCTCTTGTTCTCAAGAGCAGTTTTTTCGTCAATCACGATTTCCGTGGTTGCATCGCTGCTCAGAGCCATAGCGGGAACAGCAAAGGTGTAAACGTTCTCTGCTGCAGAACCGTCATAAGAAGCGCTGTCCACAGTTACCGCAGGTACTCTCGCGGAGGTAACCGTAAAGGTCAGAACATCCACCGTCGCGGGAACTACCCATGTGTCTTCTATGTCTTCTTCTGCGGGAGTTTCCTCATCATGGATCACGCCGTCCGCCGTGATCTTATAGCCCGCGCCGAGACGGTCTGTGAAGTGAACGATCTTTTCACCGTCGTTTTTCCGAACGGTCGTGTCGATCACCACGTCTACGGATTTCACAACATAAGGAGCCGCCGCATCTCCGTCGGTGGCATTATCCTTGTACAGCTTATCGCCTACCGCATCTTTCAGCTTCAAGGTTATAGCTTTTGCCGCACTATCATAAGCCTCTACCTCTGTGGAGATTTCTTTCTCTACAGGTGCATCGTTTACTGTGTAGACTCTCTTTTCTTTCAAGGTTACGACAAACTTATCGTCATTTTTGCCGTCGCCCTCTGTCTTGGTGCCTTTCGCCAGATCATAACCTGTGTCAGGAGCAACCTTGATGGTATAATTGTCAGCTGCAACCGTCAGACTGCTGTCTTCCAGCTCGTCATCCGCGCTGGATTCGCCGTGCATAATAGTCACATGCTCGGGTGCGCTTCCTGCCGTGTTCCTAAAGTTAATGGTATGAACAGCATCCTTCGCATCATCCAGAGCCGTCGCGATGGAGATCGTCAGATCGGTGTCCTCAGAGAAACTGCCAACGCCGGAAAGAGCGATGGTGCACTCGATGGAACCGTCAGCCGCCGCCGCAGGCTTGGTGACAGTTACTGCCGTACCGTCCTGATTGCTTGCGCTTGTCGCCTTTGCGGTAACATCTGTTATTTTGTAATTCGCAACAGGGGTCACCTTAAACGCAAGGGACTTAGCCAGACTTGTCGCATCGTCCTCAACAAAGGTGGAATCTGTGCCGAAATTCGTTCCGCTATAATTGATAAATGTATCCCCGGTATTGGTGGCAGATGCCGCAACACTGCTGTTCGCGTTTGCATCATCGAATGCCACTGTCAGTTTCGCCTTTGCCACTACCTTTACTCTTACTACCGCCTCGGTATCAGCCTCGGTGGTATCGCCGAGATTTCCAGCCTTGGAAGGATCTACCGTGAAGGTAAGGCATTTGGTTTTAGCCGCACTCGCCTTTTCGCCCTTCACATTCAGTTCAGCTGGTGTCACCGTGATGTCCTCGCCGTTCAAGGTAATGCTGTCGAGCTTGTTCGCAACAACGTCGTCTTCAGCGGTAAGTACCAGAGCGAACTTAGCGGTTTTTCCATACGCCACGTCTGTTTTAGCGGAACCAGTAATTTCTGCTCCCAGAACTTCCGTCGCATCGGATTCGCTCTTTGCCTCTACGGGATAAATCTTGTAAGAGCCGGCTACGCTGCCGTCACCGTCAAAGCTTACCTTGTAGTTTGCAGCCTTGGTGGTAACGATGATCTTGCCGCTCAGAGCGTTTTCGCCAGATACAAAGCTGGCTTTTCCAACGCTGTAAACGCCGCCGTCTCCCGCTGTGATAGCCGTAGCGCTAGCCGCGTCACCGATCTTGTGCTCAACTTTTACCAGCACGCGTCCGGCAGCGGGCTCAACTTTGAACCGCAGGTCTCTTCCTGCAGCCAGTTTATTTTCGCTGCTCACACAGCCGCCCAGGAAAATAACCTCAGCCGTATTCGTTGCCGTATCGGTCGTCGGGTCGTTTGCATACTCAACCGTAATCACGGAATCGGTGTCCACAACCGCGTTGATCTCGCTGTCTGTCACGGATTCAACATCGGAAGGCTCCTCTTCGGTTTCCTCGGGATCGATTGTGGGGTCCACAATTTCTTCCTCTACAGGATCCTGCTCCTCATCCGGATCTTCTACAGGCTCCTCAGCCGGATCGGTAACAGGTGTTTCGTTATCGCCGGAAGGAATTTCTGTCTCTCCCTCGTCCTCGTTTTCCTGCTCGTCGGCGGGGGTGGTTTCGGTCGCATCGCCTGTCTCCCCCACATCTGCCGATCCTTCGCTCTCTTCAGCGGGCTCGGTAGTCTCTGTAGTCTCTTCAGACTCCTCTACCTCGGGAGCGACTTCAGCCGTAGCTTCGATCTGTTCCTCTTCCGCTGCCAGAACCGGCATCGCAGTCTGCGGTACCATTGTCAGTACCATAGCTGCTGCGAGCATGATAGAAAGTGTGCGATTAAATTTCTTTAATACTTTTTTCATGCTTGGTGTTTTCCTCCTCTTTCATAATATATTTTTAGCCTCGGCCAACGGTAACATGATTTTGTTAGCCGCGACCAGTTTACGTGAATAAGATGGGACAGGCGGAGCCACCCATCACACCCTATCATTGCCTATTTTATCCCCCTGCACTTCATTTGTCAAGTCCACCCCCCCCCCTCAAAAATTATAAAATATGGCGTACTTTTCGTCACTTTGCCTATAAAGTTTTACTTCTTTAGTTCGACTTGCACCAAATATAGTGGTTTTTCTGACACATATATACAATTATGTAAAACCATGGCAAAAGGTTCGCAGGGATTGTTTTGCGAAAAGAACAATTACGGGTGTTATTCTAGTGACCACCCCACACTCATGCGATCTCAGAAATCACATATTGTGAAATACCAAAAATGCCTTCTCTCCCAATCAATTCAAAATCAATATTACAATCGGTATCTTCTTCCTCCAGACATTCTTTCTGCGCTTTCAAATTCCCCGTTGAATCCGCGCTCACCAGCGCCAGTATGTATTTCACCCTGCTGTCTGCATCCAGCGCCTTTTTTATTTCCATAAAAAAAATGATAATTGGGGTTTTCAAAGCGCTTGGGATTAACCTTGCATTCATAAAATTCACCATACTGCATTCTATCATCCCAGCCGGCAACATCAAGAGTTTACTTATGTCTGGAATTGCCGAATCCATACTGTGCCAAAATAGGGCATCCATTTATGCGTATTGTACAGCCGGTTTCATATCGTTTTCCTCTTCCCTGATATCTATTCCTGACAAGCGCGTCAATCAATACTTCAAATAGTATTCCTCTGTACCTCCCCAGCCTGTAATCTGTATGATACAGGCGTTTCTCCTGATATAGGTCCTGATCAAATTTTTTGACTTCCTCAGCAAACTCATAGTCAACCACATGCCAGTAAAACATTTCCAGCCTATTGGCAAACAGCTTATAGTCCTCTTTTACGGTTTCGTCTCCCTCGTTGATTTTATACTTTTCTAATTCCAGCGTCTTTTTCACCTTATTGACAATATCCTCACTAAAGGTATCAAAAGTATTGAGTATCTCACACAGGATCTGAATAAACTGATCATATTTTGCCGCCGCCTCAACCACTGGTAAAATATACTCGCCAACACCATAGTAGTCTTTATCTGTCCGTTTCAGCCTCACTTTCATAGCTATTTCGCTTTCTCCACCGTCTGCATAACATCAATCGTAGGAAGCATAACGGGCACTTCAAGCATCTTTGCCGTAATAGAATACAAATCCTCCCTGACATACGACCACAAAATCCGCAATCCCTGGACTTCCATAAAACGAACCGCCGTTTGCGGATCCATTGATTTGTCTTCAAACTGAAATACGCCGATCTTTTCCTCTTCCACCCAAAAATCATCATTGTACACTTTTATTCTAATATGTGATTTCCCCGTGTTTTCATCTATACTTTCCCCTTCCGTGCTGGCCTCCACATTAAATTCCCGGCTCACCGTCTGCGATTTCTTCTCTGCACTGCACTGAACCGAACCGTTTCTACATGGATCAGTTGTGCAGGATGCCTAACCAATTCTGCTACATTCATCTGTTTGTCCTCCTTTTTATTTCCGTATTAATAACATGCGTTATTCACGATGCCAAATGTACAAAAAACAGGGAACCTTTTTCAAGGTTCCCGATAAAGCTGTATTCTTTTGCGCTGATTCGTTCAAAGCCGTCTGCCGCCCCTTCTATTCTGCCAATCATCTCTGTCTGCGCTGCCGCAAAATCATTTGCAAAACGCCCCGGTATATAAAACATATGATCTATCAGCTTTTCAACATTGTTTTGAGAGTTCTCCAGCAAAAACTGGTACAGTCTTGCGAAATCCTTCACCTTATCCGCCATATCGGCAGGGGTCTGATCCAGCGTTCGCTGAAAATACGACAATCCTTCTTCCTCCAGCCAAAACTCCAGTTTCCCGATCATGTTCCGGTCTCTGTCTGTACAAAGCCCATCCTCGCACTGTTGACGCAGGTATTCTCTGCACTTCATATAATACTGAAAAAATTCTGCGAACTCCGCACCGCCAATTTCCCAGTTTTTTACAGTTTCAAGCAATTTTTCCTTCTTCATGTCTTCCCCTACTTTCTCTTTACAGATAGCATGGCCTGTTTTTGTACCTCTATTCCAAAAGAGCAAGCAAATCGTATCTTTTTTCTTATTGTATGTCGGTGTGATTCAGTGTACCACACTCATTACTGCCAGTCAATCAATCTTTTGTAAACAACAGCCTTTTTCGCAATTATTGACCGCCTACTCCCCCAGAATCTCCACCGCCTTCTCCAACTGGTTATCCACATCCCTGTCGTAGTAGGCGTCACTGTCAAACTCGCAGACCACGTCCGGCTCAATGCCTACCCCGTGGATATTGTTGCCCTTTGGCGTATAATACGCGCTGATCGTAAGCTTCAGTGCCGTGCCGTCAGTCAGGGGCAGCACCCTCTGGACAATACCCTTCCCGAAGGTAGTCGTGCCGACAAGCGTTCCTTTATTATAATCCTGAATCGCACCTGCGAGAATCTCCGACGCACTTGCAGAATTGCCGTTCACAAGCACCGCCATCGGCAGATCCAGTTCGTGCCTGCCGTCGCACGTATACTCGTCGCGCTCGCCGTACTTGTCTTCCGTATAGACGATCAGCCCCTTGGGCAGAATCTGTCTGGCAATGTCCACCACCACGTTCAGGCTGCCGCCGGGATTGCCGCGCAGATCCAGAACAAGCCCCTTCGCACCGGAACCTTTGATCACGGCAAGCGCTTCGGTGAACTGATCGGTGGTCACTTCGTCAAACTCGGTAATCTGAATATAGCCGATATCGTTTTCAAGCATTTCATATTTGACCGTGGGCGCCTCGATCTGCCGCCGCTCCACGTCAATCTCCAGATAATCACTCTCGCCTTCGCGGTATATGGTAAGGTGGACTTTCGTGCCCTCCTCGCCTTTTATGCGGGATACGATCTCAGACAGTTCCATACCCATCGTGCTTTCCCCATCCACAAGATAAAGCAGATCGTCCGCACGCAGTCCTGCCTCCTCGGAGGGAGTCCCTTCTATAACACCCGATATTTTACCAAGCCCGGTGTTGGGATCTATCATCAGGTAAGCGCCGATACCGTAATAGATACCCGCCGTCTCCTGCATCATGTCGTTCCACTCTTCCTCCGTATAATAGACGGAGTAGGGGTCCCCGAGCGCGTCCACCATACCGGCGTACATGCCTTCAGTCATGGCATCCACGTCAATATCCGCATCCTGATAGTAATACTCGTCGATCACTTCCTCGATCGCCTCAAGTTTCTTTTCCGTCTCGTCGCTGACAACGCTGGACGCGGTTCCCTTTTTTGACACATTTTTGCTGTCCACCGCCTCATAAACTTTCACACCCACAAAGGTGAAGCCGCAGACAAGTGTCGTCAGTGCGACGCCGAGCACCATGCCGAGCAAAAAGTTGCCACCGTTCCTGCCGTTTCCCTGCTGGGGCGGCTGCTGCGGCACGGGACCGCCGTTATAACCGCCCGGTGCCCCGTTGTAATAGGGGTTGCTCTGCTGTCCGTTCCCCTGAATGGGATAATCATTATAATAACAGTTGTTATTATTTCTCAAATCCAAATTGGGTCATCTCCTTATACACAATATACTTATTTATGTTCCGTCAATACTATTTTAAGTAGTTCCACGGGCTCACGTAGTTTCCGTTAAGGCGCACGCTGAAATGCAGATGGGGTCCGGTGGAACGCCCGGTGGAACCCACCGCCGCAATGTTCTGCCCCTTGGAAACGGTCTGTCCTTTGGAAACGTACAGGGCGGAACAGTGCATGTAAATGGTATACAGCCCGCTGCCGTGGTTAATCATAATATAGTTGCCCATGCTGCCGCTGTAATCCGCCGCCACCACGTCACCATCGTATGCCGCCAGAATCGGCGTTCCCGAGGACGCCGCCATATCCAGCCCGTTGTGGAATTTTTCCACGCCGAGGATCGGATGCATACGGTTGCCGTACTCGTCGGAAATGCGCTTGTAGCCGGGGCAGGGCCACGCGAACATGCCGCCGTTATAGATTCTTGCCTGCGCATTCTCCGCTTCCAGTCTCGCGCGCTCCTCCGCAACCGCCTTCTCCAGTGCGGCGATCTCCGCGTTTTCCTGCGCAATCATATCTTCATATTCTTTGATCGCTGCTTCTTTATTGGCAATATCGCCGCTGACAGAAACAATCTGCGCCTCTTTCTCCCCGATCAGGCTGTTGACGTTAGCTTCCTCCCGCTCTACCGCCTCTCTCGCCTCATCCAGAAGCTGTTTCTCCACTTCCAGTTCTTCCTTGCAGAGTTCCACATACTTGCGCGTCTCCACATATTCATTCAGCTTTTCCCTGTCATAGCGGGACAGTGCCTCGATGTAATCGGCACGGTTCACAATCCCGGCAATGCTCTCGGAGCCGAAGAGCGTTTCCATATAGAACGAATCGCTGCGCTCGTACATGAACTGGATGCGCTTTTTCATGGCGGCGTACTGCAGCTCCTGTCTCGCCTGCGCTTCATCCAGATCTCTTGCGGTCTCCTCGATCTCTTCCTCTTTTTCGGTAATCATTGCATTATATTGCGCGATGTTCTCCTGTATGTCTGCAAGCTGCCCGTCAAGCTGCTGCACAAAAGCCGTCAGATCATTTTTTGACTGCTCCAGCTCCTTTTTCAGCTTCTCCACGTCAGTCAGACTGCTCTTCAAGCCGGAAACCTGTTCCTTTGCCTTCTCGATCTCCCGCTCCTTCTCGCGGATGCTCTCACTGGTAACCGCCTGCACCAGAGGCGCTGGAACCGCACAGGAGAGCACAAGCGCAAAACATAATGTAACACCTGCTATTCTTTTAATTTTCTTTCGGAGTTCTGTCTTCAACCTTTAACCTCTGTTGCTTATTTTTCCTCTGCGGTCATTCTGCTAAACACGCAAATGTCGTCTCACCGTAACGATACTTCCCAGAAAACCGATTCCCACACCCAGCCCGAGGGAGACGGGCACAAGCACATGAAAGACCTCTCCCACCGGCACAAAGCTCAGCAGGGAGGAGAGCTGCGGAAAGCGGTCCGTCACATAGGATAACACTACATTATATATAGTATAAATAAACCCAAGCGGCAGCGCCGCACCGATCAGTCCGATCATAATACCTTCCACCACAAAGGGAGAGCGCACGAAAAAGTCAGTAGCTCCGATGTATTTCATAATATTAATTTCCTCTTTGCGGACAGAGATACCGATCGCCACGGTGTTGCTGATCAGGAAAATGGACACCGCCAGAAGGATCGCAATGATGCCCACGGAAACATAGGCAATCAGCGCGTTGATTCCGGTCAGGGTGGTCGCCACCAGTTCCGAACGGTTTACCATACGCACGCCGTCTATGGATTCCAGATAGGTCACAAGCGCGGACTGCATGGAAACATCATTCAGATATACCTGATAGTTGGCGGAATTTTCCAGCGGGTTCTCCGTAAAGCCATCACCGTACTCGCCAAGATATTCATCCCGGAAACTCTCCCACGCTTCCTGTGCGGAGATAAAGTCCATCTTCGCCACCTCGGGTCGTTTGGAAATCAGATCGCCGATCTGCTGAATCCTTATATCCTCGATGCCTTCGTCAAAAAATACCCAGACGGAAACGCCCTCCTCCGCATTCTTCACGATATGCTGGAAATTTGCCAGAACCGCATAGAAAATTCCGAAAAGAAAAAGGCAGGCGGCAATCGTAGCAATCGACGCCAGCGAAAAGAGCTTATTGCGGAAAATATTGCGGAACCCCTGCTTCAGCGTATAAAAAAACGTACTAATCCTCATCTATGTACCCTCCCTTTTCCTCGTCACTGATAATGACGCCGCGGCGCAGGGTTACCACACGCTTCTGCATCGCGTTCACGATTTCGCGGTTATGGGTAACAACAATAACAGTCGTTCCGTTTTCATTGATCTGCTCCAGCAGTTTCATAATCTCCCATGAATTTTTCGGATCCAGATTACCCGTAGGCTCGTCCGCCAGCAGAATCGTAGGCTGGTTCACGAGCGCGCGGGCAAGAGCCACTCTCTGCTGCTCACCGCCGGAAAGCTGCCTTGGCTTCGCCTTATATTTGCCCGCAAGTCCCACAATGGCTAAAATGCTGGGCACGTTTTTCTTAATTTCCTTATTCGACTTCTGGATGATGCGCTGGGCAAAAGCCACATTCTCATAGACGTTCCTGTCCTTCAGAAGGCGGAAGTCCTGAAACACGATCCCCAGATTCCTTCTGAATTTCGGGATTTTCCTGTGCTTGATCTTGGAGAGATCGTAACCCATCACATTGATGTAGCCGCTGCTGATGGTAAGTTCCCTCAGAAGAAGCTTGATCAATGTGGATTTACCCGATCCGCTGTCTCCCACAATAAAGACAAACTCTCCCCTGCTGATATGGAGATTCACATCTTTCAATGCCGGCGCGCCGGTCGAGTAAGCCTTGCTCACATTCGTCAGATTGATAATTTCATTTTCCACCGCGGGGGCTTTTCTTTTCTTTTTTACTGCCACGTTTCTTCACTCCTACTTTTCTTCCATTTTCTTATCTACACCATCAGAAAGCTCATTCACTTTCTTTTTTGCTTCATCCAGATCCTTACATCCATCTAAAATCATGGAAATCATCTTGATAATTTTATCAAACTGTTTGTCTGTCATAATTTCTACCATGTCCTTTCCTCCATACATCAGAATTCAAATGATTCCATATACTTCATATATTTTACCACCATCAGCGCGATTTTAAAGGTGATGGCGTCCTCAAACACCCGCAGGTCCAGACCCGTGCTCTTCTGCAGCTTATCCAGACGGTACACCAGCGTGTTCCTGTGGATAAAAAGCTGTCTGGAAGTCTCGGACACGTTCAGGGAGTTCTCGAAAAACTTATTGATGGTGACAAGCGTCTCCTCGTCAAACTCGTCGGGGCTCTTGCCATCGAAAATCTCTTTGATGAACATTTTGCAAAGAGGAATCGGGAGCTGGTAGATCAGTCTGCCGATCCCCAGTTCGCTGTAAGCGATCACATCGCGCTCGCCAAAGAAAATCTTTCCCACATCCAGCGCCATCTTCGCCTCTTTGTAGGAACTGCTCACACCTTTGATCTCATTAACCACCGTGCCGTATGCCACCCGGACATTCTTAAAACTTTCCTTGCGCAGATAAGCCGCCACCGCAGACGCACACCGCTCGATCTCCCGCGGACTGTCGTCCTCGGACAGATCTTTCACCACAATCACATTGTTTTCGTCCACGGCTGTGATAAAGTCCTTATTGTTTACACCGAAATACGCGCGCACGCTCTCAAGCGCATTGTAATCCTTGACATTGTCCGTCTCCACAATGAGCGCGACGCGCCTAACATCCGTCTGGATGTGCAGTTTCTTCGCACGGCTGTATATATCTACCAGAAGCAGGTTATCCAGAAGCAGGTTCTTCACAAAATTGTCCTTGTCAAACCGCTCTTTGTAGGCAGTCAGCAGATTCTGGATCTGGAACGCCACCATCTTGCCAACCATGTAAACGTCCTCGCCCACGCCTCCCGCCACCAGAATATACTCTAACTGCTGCTCGTCAAAAATCTTAAAATACTGATACCCCTGAATCTCCTGTGAATCTGCCGGAGATTCCGCAAATTCCGCCGCCGCCTTGCTGCAGCGCTCCATCTCCTCCGTCGTCATTGCCGCAGCCTTCCCATCCACGTCCATGACACAGAGTTCCACTCTGGCGATAGCTTTCAGACCTTCAATCGTGTTTTGCAAAATCTGATTTGAAATCATTCCCCCACCCCTCTTATGTTTCGTAACAATTCACTATGCCTTTCCACCCCATTTTTTCCGAAAAAGCAAAAGCTAGGTACTATTTTAATCTATATCTACAAAAAAATCTACCTGCATTCGTGAATTTTTTGTGTATTTTTTAAGATTTTTGGCGATTTAAAGGATTTCACGGCATTGTTAAAATTGCATATTGTTACCACCGCCATTGATATGATAGAATGAAGTTGAAGAAAGGCTGGTGATTTTTATGGATATTGCAAAATTATCTATGGCCATGTCCAGCGCCAAAACAAATGACGCCTTCGGCGTAGCAATGCTTGCCAAATCTCTGGATCAGGCGGAAACCACAGGCAGTCAGGTTGTCGGCATGATGGACGCGGCAGCAATGGAACTGTCCGTCAATCCCCACATCGGCGGAAACTTTGATATGACAGTTTAAGCCAAAAATAACGGCTGTTACAGCCGTTATTTTTTTGCGCGCATAAGCAGGTCGAAAGCACCCCTACCCAAGCAAAATCAGTTCCAGACTCATATACCCCAGACAGAGCACAATCGCAATAATCAGCGGCACGCTCAGAAGATAGTCCGCCCGCGGCCGCTGGGAAGCCCGCCTGCTAAACAGCGCCGAAAACGCCGCCTGCCGCCCTTCATTCTGCGCGATCCAGACGATCACGCAGCCGGCAATGGGCGTTGTGACAGCCGCGATCACCAGATATACGGAAAGCGCCACCAGAAGATCCTGCGTGGACAACTGCTCCGCCGTCTCGTTCACCGCCTGTCCGTACACACTGTTCAGAATACTTTCCGATACATACATCAGGACCACCTGACAGGAATTAAAGAACATATGGCAGAAAACAGAAGCCCACAGACTTCCCGCCGCCTCCACAAGCAGCACGAGAAAAATGCCGATCGCAAAGGCATAGACCGCCTGATTAAAATTCATATGCATCAGCCCGAAGAGCAGCGCCGACAAGAGCATAGCCGGGATCCCGTTACGCCGCGCATTTGGGTAACACGTGTTATTTCCTTCGCATCCGTTTCTCCGATAGCTTCTGTATATCACACCCCGGAAAACAAACTCCTCGCAAAAAGGACCGAATATCCCGATCATAAAAAGCATCGCCGGAAAAGGCGTGCTGATAATATCCCCCTCCAGCGCCGCCACGGCATTGTCCGTAAAAAACATAGTCAGCGCGTTGAGTACCGTGACCAGCGGCATAATCAGAAACGTGCACAGCGTGATCATCAGGAGCGTGGAAATCTTCACCTTGTGAAACGCTGCCGCTTCAAACTGCCTCGGCGCTCCCGGCGTCTGCGGCAAACCCGGTGTCGGCATCTGCGGCATTCCATACACAGGCGGCGCTCCCGCCATCTGCATCCCGGATGCCGGCGCCCTCTCCCTACGCTCGAAAATCAGCAGAAAGATAATCGTGGGTACGACCAATATGCTCTGGCTCAGGAAGAAACTCAGCACAAGGCTGTCAGGAAGAAGCGTTCCCCAGAAAATCAGAAACGCTATCACTCCGAAATGCACCAGTATGATAGTCAGAAACAACCAATTCGCTCTTTTACTCGTCATTGCGTCTTATCGCTTTCTCCGTTATTGTAATTTTACCCGCTTTCAGCAGGTTCCCCACCGCCCGCTTAAATTCATTCTTGCTCATCTGCATCTCCCGGCGGATCACCTCTGGCGACGCCTTATCGTTAAACGGCAGCGCCCCGCCGAAGCTGTCGATCGCCTGCATCACCTTTTCGGCGTCTCCCGCAATCTGCAGATATGCCTTCTCGCGGATGCTCAGATCCAGTTTTCCGTCCTCTTTTACCTCTGTCACGCGGGCGTTTACGGTGTCTCCGATCGAAACATTCCCATATAATTCCCGTTTCGGGATCAGTCCCGAATACTGATCGTCCACCGCCACAAACGCACCAAAATTAGGGCTGATCTCATAGACGGTGCCGCTGACCCTGTCGTCCTTTTTATAACTACTGTTATTTTTAAGATAGGGATATACGTTCATGGTAGCGCAGAGTCTGTCTGACTTATCAATATAAAGGGCGGCAAGGCACTCTTCCCCCGCGGACACCCTTCTTGTCTGCTCCTTAAAGGGAAGAAGCAGGTCTTTTTCCAGTCCCCAGTCCAGAAACGCGCCGATCTTCCCAACCTGCACTACACGCAGCCTCTCAACCCCGTGCAAAGTGATTTTCGGCATATTTGTGGTGGCAATCAGCCTGTCCTTTGAGTCGCGGTACACGAAAACCTCGACCCCGTCGCCGTTTGCCGCGCCCGCCGGCACCTGCTTTTTCGGCAGAAGGATTCTCTCTTCCGTATTTTCGCCGTCGTAAAGGTACACGCCGAACTCGACCTGTTTCGCAATTTTTAATGTCTGTATTTCACCTAATTGAATCATGTTTATCTTCCTTCCCGCCAGATTCGTGCAAGCACGATCTGCCTGTCTGTACAGCTCCCCGCGCACGCTCAGCACGCGCCATTCGTAAACTCCACAATGCAAAATGGAGTCCCATCCGACTGGTTTAAGGAAACCGTGTACAGTTTCCCGTTCTCTCCTGCTGCCACCACTGGATAAATTTCATCTCCAAGCACAGCCTGACTCTTGTACTCCACACGAAGCTGGCTGATGTGGAACCCGCCCGGAATGCAGTCCATCGCCATGCGTACATACTGCCCGTTGTTGACATGATGGTTGGTGTCAAGGTTATGCGGTCTGACCGTAAACGCCTCCATCTCCTGCCCGTTTTCCGGCATAGCAATCTTTCTGGGCGCGTAATCCATCGGGTATTTCTCCTCCGGCGCATATCCCGCAAGCATGTCCTCATTCGGCTTTACGGGACGCATTTTTTCCCTGTCCATCAGCGTCCAGATCGAGTTTGCCCATGCGAGCGCCTCCCCCTCCTTTGTCTGCATCAGGAAATTACGGAGCCCCATAAATCCCCGGAACTCATAGGGCGCCGTGCCGATCACAACCCGTTCGCCGTACTTCGGATAACGCCCGATACAGATCTGCCATGCGGACAAAAGCCACACCTGCCCGATTTGATTCATATATTCCAGTCCCAGACCGATGTCCTCGGAATGAAAGGTGGAGCAGTCCTGAAAATAGTCTAACAGAGACTGCAGACTTAGACAGCCATTCTCCCCTACCTCACTGTAACGTATTCTTCCGTCAAATGTATACATGTTAATCCAACCTCTCTGCCAACATCGTCTCCCGCTCCAGAACGAAACATTCAAGAACAACGCCGCCCATTCCTTTTACAGAAGCGTATCCGCAACGGGATCCACACTCCTTGTAAGAATCCCCTTCATCTGCGCAATGGCAATGCCGTAGTTCGTCACCGGCACACCCTGTCTTTTCGCAAAGCGCATCCGACGCAGCACTTCCCTCTCGTTTAACATACAGCCCCCACAGTGGATCACCAGCGCGTAAGGCGTAAGGTCTTCGGGAAAACCTGTCCCCGAAGCAGTCTCTATGACAATATCCTTCCCCGCATATTTTTTCAGAAAACGGGGTATCTTCACCGTTCCGATATCATCGCACTGTCTATGGTGCGTGCAGCCTTCCGCAATCAGCACACGGTCACCGTCTTTCAGACTGTCCAAGGCTTTCACGCCCTCCGCCGCTATTTTCAGAAATCCTTTATACCGCGCCATCAGTATAGAAAAAGAAGTGAGGGGAATGTCCTCCGGCACGATCGCCGCCACCTCCTCAAACGCCTGACTGTCCGTGATGACAAGCGCGGGCTTGTCCGCAAGTTTCAAAAGCGCCTTCTCCAGTTCCGTCTCCCGCACCACCATCGGAACCGCCCCCGCCTCCAGCAGGTCGCGTATCGTCTGCTGCTGTGGCAGGATCAGCCTCCCCTTGGGCGCCGCGGCGTCAATGGGAACCACCAGCACCACCACATCCATGGGCTTCACCAGATCCGCCACAAGGTGACGCTCCTCCTCATCCGGGCGCATTGCCGCCAGCTTTTCTTTCAGTTCGCGGACGCCTGCGCCTGTCTTGGCACTCACATATATAACGTCCGTTATTGAATTTTCTTCCTGCCCGGTAAATTCTGGTTTCACGATATCATTTCCCGAGTCCCATATATCGGACTTTGTATACGCTATAATGAACGAAATTTCCCGCTCCTTGAAAAGTGCAAGCAGCTCCTCGTCGCAGTCCGCCAGTCCCTCTCCGGCGTCCACCACCAGCACCGCGATATCCGTTTTTTCCAGCGCCTGTTTCGTCTTTTTTATGCGCTGTTCCCCCAGCGCCCCCTCGTCGTCGAAACCGGGTGTGTCGATCAGCATGACAGGACCGAGCGGCAGAAGCTCCATCGCCTTATATACCGGGTCAGTGGTCGTTCCGTGAACCTCAGACACCACGGAAAGATCCTGCCCCGTCACCGCGTTGAGCAGACTGGACTTACCCGCGTTTCGCCTTCCGAAAAACCCGATATGCACCCGCTCCCCCGCGGGGGTATCATTCATCCCCATACTTGCGCTGTCCTTTCTCTATCATGGCAGTTCAGTACACGCCCATTCGCAAAATTGCGCATCCTGCGCTTTGCGAATGCTTTTGCGTTCCCTCAGACCTTCATCTTCCAGCCAGCCTTGTGCAGGCACAGTCTGTCTGAACGGTTCGGTCTGGATAAACAGTTAAAACCGGAAGTCCCGTATCCCTTCCTTGATCTTTGCCAGATGATCCTTTGCGATCTCCCGCACCTGCTCCTTCGGGATGTTTACCAGTTCCGCCTGTATCAGCGCTTCACCGACCGCCTTCGTCTCCTCGGACGCATAGTCCATCAGGTACTCCTTCAGGGTCATCAGCGCGTTGGGGTGACAGCAGTTCTGGATCTGCCCCGTCTTGCACAGGCTCATAAAACGATCGCCTGTCCTGCCCTCGCGGTAGCACGCCGTGCAGAAAGACGGAATATAGCCGAGTTCCATCAGCCACCCGATGACCTCGTCCAGCGTTCTCTGGTCGGACACGTCGAACTGCTCCGTGTCTGTGGGTCTCTCTTCCTCCGTATAGCCGCCCACGGAAGTCCGGGACGCGCCGGAAATCTGGGAAACACCCAGACGGATCACCTTCTCGCGCACCGCCTGACTCTCTCTGGTGGAAATGATCATGCCCGTGTAGGGAACCGCAATGCGGATCAGCGCGCAGAGCTTCGCAAAAATCTCATCGTCAATGCCGTTGTCAAACGCCGAGGGGTCAATGTCGTCGGCGTGCTTGATGCGCGGCACACTGATCGTATGGGGCCCCACCCCGTGAACCGCCTCCAGATGTTCCGCGTGCATGAGAAGCCCGGCAAACTCGTACTTATACAGTTCCAGACCGAAGAGCACGCCCAGCCCCACGTCGTCAATGCCGCCCTCCATGGCACGGTCCATCGCCTCTGTGTGGTAATTGTAGTCATGTTTCGGTCCCGTGGGATGCAGCTTCAAATAGCTCTCCTTGTGGTAAGTCTCCTGAAAGAGGATATAGGTGCCGATGCCCGCCTCCTTGAGCATACGGTACTCCTCCACCGTGGTCGCGGCGATGTTCACGTTGACGCGGCGGATGGCGCCGTTCTTATGGTTGATGGAATAGATCGTTTTGATACATTCCAGTATATATTCGATGGGATTGTTGACCGGGTCCTCCCCCGCCTCGATCGCCAGACGCTTGTGCCCCATATCCTGCAAAGCGATTACTTCCTGCTTCACTTCCTCCTGCGTCAGCTTCTTCCTCGGGATATTTTTATTCTTCATATGGTACGGACAGTAAACGCAGCCGTTCACACAATAATTCGACAGGTAGAGCGGCGCGAAAATCACAATGCGGTTGCCGTAGTAGGCAAGTTTGATCTCCTCCGCCAGCGCGTAAATCTTTTCCAGTATCTCCTTGTCCTCACATGCCAGAAGGACCGATGCCTCTCTGTGGGAAAGTCCCGCACATACCGTGGAATTGCCCTCCCTACGGGGTCTCGCCTTGTCCAGAATTTCATGGATAAGGGACTTGTTATCCTTATTTTCCTCCGCATACTTCAACGTTTCCAGAATCTCTTCATGGCTGATAAACTCGTCTGCACATAATGATTTCGGATCGTACATTTTCATTTACCTTCTTTCTGCTATATAAACAATCGCGCTGCGTCTCCCCGGCTCACCACCACCCGGTATCCTGCTGCCGCCACGGTTTCCTTCAATGCCGCCAGCCCTTCCGCCGCCTCCCGCCCGGTGCACACCTTATTGTCATAAAGGCTGTACTGCCCGCGCACATCCTTCGGGGACAGGTTCGGCATTACCACATTGGCTCCGGCTTTCAGCCCCATCTCCCGCCCCTGCGGATGAATGGTGCCGAGCGCCGTGGTCGCAGGAATCAGCGCTCCCGGCAGCGCCAGCCTTGTAAGCGCCACCATGGTCAAAGTCCGCGTCAGACTTCCCGCCGGATACGCCGCAAAAGGCGTGTCGTGATGGGGGATAAACGGTCCGATCCCCACCATCTCGGGCTGGAACGCCTGCAAAAACCGCATGTCCGCGATCAGCTCTTCCGTGCCCTGAAAGGGGGAGCCAACCATAAAGCCCGCCCCGGTCTGGTAACCGATCCGCTTTAAGTCCCGCAGGCATTCCATGCGGCGCAGATACGCCTGTCCCGGCGGATGCAGCTTTTCGTAATGAGAGCGGGACGCCGTCTCATGCCGTAATAAATACCGGTCCGCTCCCGCCTGATGCCAGCTTTCATAATCCTTTCGCGGCCGTTCCCCCAGAGAGAGCGTCACCGCGCAGTCAGGATATTTTTTCTTGATATGGGAAACAAGTCCCTCCACCCACTCCGCCGTGTGGTAAGAGTCCTCGCCGCCCTGCAGCACAAAGGTGCGAAATCCCAACGCATAGCCCTGTTCACAGCAGGCGAGAATTTCCTCCCCCGTAAGTCTGTAGCGCGCCGCAGCCGCATTGCCCCGGCGGATACCGCAGTAAAGGCAGTCGTTTCTGCAGAAACTCGAAATCTCTATCAGACCCCTGATATAGACGTCTGTCCCATAATGGCTCCTGCGCACTTTGTCCGCCTCGTCAAACAAAATCTGTCTGTCGTAGGCGCCATCTATCAAAAACCGCCACTCGTCATCGGAGAGCTCTCCGCCCGCGGTGAGGCGGTCTGTCAGGTCTGTCATAAAACCTCCCGTGCGCCTTTTATACCCGGCTGCTTTTCCGCTTACTGATATTATAGTATAACACTTTCTTTCAAAAAGCGCGATAGCCAGATTCTAAAATAAGAATCTGACTACCGCGATTCGTCATCCGCATAATACTGTGCCTGCGCGTGCCACAGCTCATAATACTTTCCGTTTTTGTCCGCCACAAGTTCTTCATGGCTCCCAAGCTGGGAAAGCCTTCCCTCATGAAAAACCGCTATCTTATCGCAGAAGCGGCAGGAAGAGAGCCTGTGGGATATATACACCGCCGTCTTTGTTCCCGCGATCTTGTCAAAATTGGAATAAATTTCATATTCCGCCAACGGGTCCAGCGCCGCCGTGGGCTCGTCCAGCACAATAAAAGGCGCTTCCTTATAGATTGCTCTGGCAATGGCAATTTTCTGCGCCTCGCCGCCGGAAATCTCAATCCCCTCATCGTCATAGTCTTTGTAAAGATACGTCTCCAGCCCTCTCTCCATGGACGCGAGGCGGTCCCCAAAGTCCGCGTCTCTCAGACATTTTTCGGCTGCTTTGCTGTCATAGTCGCAGGATACGGCAATGTTCTGCGCCAGCGGAAACGGGTACAGCGTGAAATCCTGAAACACCACCGAAAACAGCCTGCTGTACTCCTCCTGCTTAAATTTTCTGATATCCACGCCATTTAAGAGAATTTCCCCTTCCTGCGGATCGTAAAGTCTGCAGAGCAGCTTGATCATCGTCGTCTTGCCGGAACCGTTCATGCCGACGATCGCCAGTTTCTCCCCGACTGTCAGTTCCATGGACAGGTTTTTCAGCGCATATCTCTCCGTTCCCGGATACCGGAAAGACACATTCCGAAATTCGATTCTGTATACACCGTCGCTTCGTTTCTCCACCGGGAGTTTTCCCCGGTACATCTCGTTTTCCATATGAATCAGCGCAAGGGTGCTGAGCTGTTGTCTCGCCGCCATCGCCAGCGTAGGGACGCCGTGAACCACCCCTGCCGCCGCTTCCAGAAAATGCCCGAAGGCGCCCGCAAAGCGCACCACATTTCCCACCGTGATCGTCCCGGCAAGCGCGATCATCACAACGATCAGATAAGCGCCCCCATTTGCCGCGGCGCCTGCCGCCGCGCCGAAAAACGCTTCCCCGGCGTCATTTTGCGATGCCTTTATCATGGGGTCCCGGAACCCCTTATGCCGCAGGACCTCCGTGGTCCAGCGTTCCATCAGATCATAGCCTTCATAGATGCGGATATCTTTGCCGTTTTTATAGTTGTAAGATCCCTGCCCGGCAAAGTCCCACGCGAAACAGAACGTCTCTTCCTTCTCCTGCGCGCTCTCCGCCTCGTGATAACGCCAGTGGTCCCTCTGCCTGCCAAAACGCATCCGCAAAAATACCGAAATCACCTGCACCGCAGCCAGAGCCGCCATGAGAAGCCATACCGCCGCCGTTTTCGACCGAAATAGAAAGGCTGCCACCGGGAAGCCCACGACTGCCGCACCGGTCAGTTGAAACACGTTCTCCATGATGTCGTTGCACGACCAGAAAACACCGTTAATCCCCGCGCCCCAGTTATTGTCTTTTCTGATCCTGTCCTTCAGCTCCTTGACTTTCGGACTGTCTATTCTCGAAAAGTCCATCTCCAGCATTTTGGTCTGCGTCTCGCACTCGTACAGATAATACATCTGCTCCCTGCGCACTTCCATCCTGTGATAGACAGCTCCCGAGAGAAACTGCAGCAGCATGATCCCAAACACCGACGATACGATCACCACAAGCATTTCCCGGATCGCCGCATGTGCGCGGATGCCGTCCAGAATATAGGCGGTCAGCAGCAACTCCCCGTAGGGAACTGCCGTCTTGAGCAGCAGGGAAACTGCCATGCCCGGAAAATAACAGCGGTCCATCTTCTGCACGTACTTTATTATCTTTACAATGTTCCTGCCGTGTTCCCGAATCGGAAGCTTTTTGAGCAAGTAATCCGTCGTCATGTTTCCGCCCCCTCTCCCCTGCGATAGTAACTGCTCTGCACCTCAAACATCCGGGCGTAATCCCCGCCCGCACGCATCAGTTCCTCATGGGTTCCCATCTCCGCGATCTCTCCGCCGTCAAGCACAATGATGCGGTCGGAAAATTTCGTGCTGGCAAGCCTGTGGGAGATAAAAACCGACGTTCTGCCCTGCGTGTAGCGGTTGTACTGTTCGTACACTTCGCTCTCCGCAATCGGGTCCAGCGCCGCCGTTGGCTCATCCAGCACCATGACCGGCGCATTCTTATACAGCGCCCTCGCCAGCAGAAACCGCTGCTTCTGCCCGCCCGACAGCTCCACGCCGTCCTCCATCATCGTCTTTGTCATGTAACTTCGCATATGAATGCCCTGTCTCTGAAACGTCTGTTTAAGCCCCGCCTGCCCCAGCGCCCTCCAAGCCCTCTCCTCATCCACCCGCTCCGCGCGGTCCACGGCAAGGTTTTCCCCCACCGTAAATGGCAGAATCAGCGTCTCCTGAAACACGATCGAAAACAGCCGGTACCACTCTTCCTTGGGAAATTCGTTTCTGTCGATCCCGTTTATGAAGATCTGTCCTTCGTCGGGTTCATACATCCCGCACAAAAGTTTGACAAGCGTCGTCTTTCCCGCGCCGTTTGCCCCCACAAGGGCGAGCTTTTCGCCGGCGCGGATGGTCAGATTCAGATCCCAGAATACGGTCTTGTCCCCCTCCTCCGTGTTTTTATAAGAAAAGCCCACATGCCGAAACGTGATCTCCGGGGGAAGGGCGATGCTTGCCACATGCCCGTTTCCGCTCTTACGGTTCTCTTCCGGCAGATCCAGATACGCCCTAATGCAATCCGTGCCGTTCGCCGCGCCCCGCAGGATGGCGAGGGAACTCATGATATCGTTGACAAACCCGGAAAACCCTGTTATCGCGCCGAAATACAGTACAAACTCCCCGGCGCTCACGCTCCCTGCCTGCGTCTGGTACAGTAGATATGTGTAGGCGCCCAGATTGCGCACCGCACCCAGCGCAAACCCGATCCTTTCATAGAGAGCGTCCTTTTTCTTTGACAATTCCGCCAGTTTCCGCAGCTCGCCGATGGTCTGGTCGCGCAGACTGATCATCCACTCTCTCATACCGTAAATGCGGATGTCTTTCGCGCCGTTTACATTGCCCATGGCGTTCTCAACGCACTGAAAATGTTTCTGCGCCACAGCCCTTTGTTCGCGCAGCGACTCCTCATATCTGATATGCCTCATATGAAACCCGTAATTGATAAGCGCCAGAGCCAGCAGAGCCGCAAACACCGGCACGCTCAGACAGGCGAGCACCGTCGAATACAGAATAAAACGCAGCCCATTCACGCACAGGTCAATCGTGCCTCTCACCATCTGGGATACCGCGCACCAGTCCCCGCCCCAGATCGCGTCATAGACTTTCCAGTGCAGTTTCTTGTTTTCCCCCGATTCCTGATCCGCATAGCGAAGCCGCAGACTTTTCAGAAAAAACATGCCCATCAGATTGGTTCTCTGGGTGTTATAAAGATTGTATTTTCCCGCCTGCACACCTTTGTACATACCGCTGGCAAGCATTGCAAGAATTCCAAAACCGCCCAGAACAAGAAGCGCCTGCCCCGCCGGCGCCCGCCGCTCCACCAGATCAATTGCCACCTTTGGCAGATAAATCATAAAAAACGGCAGAAACGCCCCTAGAACGATCTCCGCCCCGCCAAGCACCAGCACAAGCGGCTCATTCTTTCTGAAAAGACGGATGTAAAACCAGATGTCGCTTATGACAGAATTGTGTTTCATGTTCCCCGTTCCCCCATATCATTCTGGCTATTATAATAACACAGCAGACTTTGCCGCAAAAAAAGATGCACGAGCGGTCATACTCGTGCACGAATGGCATTTTATCATTCACAGGGGCAGCATGACCTCCGTGGCAAACACGCCCTCCTCATACTGTCTTTCCAGATAACCGTGGTATTTGTCCACCACCTTGTCAATGCGCATCAGCCCGAACCCGTGGCTGCCCGTGTTCTTGTCAGACAGATAGACGCCGCCCGCCTTTTTCGGACTTTCACCGATCGCGTTTATCATATATATATAGAGCTGCCCTTTCAGAATATCCATATAGACGCGGATAAAGCGCTGCCCTTCCTGCCGTATCTTCATACACGCCTCTATGGCATTGTCCATCAGATTTCCGACGATCAGACAGACATCCACCTCGGACAATGCGGTATCCAGTTTCTCCGGCACCACCGCCTTTGCCTCCACCGCGATTCCTTTGGACGCCGCCACGGAAATCTTGCTGTTCAGAATCGCATCCACCATCACATTGCCCGTCTTGATGACTGTGTCCACCGTGGTCAGATCCTGATCCAGTTCATTCAGATATGCCTCCAGTTCCTTAAGCCGCCCCATAGCAAGGTGCGCTTTCATGGTCTGTATGTGGTTGTGATAGTCATGCCGCCACCCTCGCGTCTGGCGGTACATGTTCTGCACTTCCTCGCAATGCTTTTGCAGCAGTTCACTCTGGTAGCGCAGCGTGCGCCTGTCCGCCAGCACGCCGACCGCATAGCGGAAAATAACCGCCGTCACCGCAAGCAAAGCCACCGCCACAATAACCGCAAATATCCATATCACCGGCGTTCCCTGTGCCATGCTATCCTTCATTCCTTCCATCCTGATTTCGGCAAAAATGCGCGATAAACGCACGGTTCACCTCCGCATACATCCGCCTGCTGACAGGAATCCTGCTTCCGCTGTCAAGCGTAATCTCGTTTTTTCCAATCCGGCAGATGCTTTCCACGCGGCAAAGATAGGAGCGGTGGCATCTGATAAATCCGTGCGGTCCAAGCTGCCGTTCCATCTCTGAAATACTCTCTGTGATTTCCATCTGCCCACAGGATCCGTCCCTGTCATAGGTTTCCATCACGCATCCATGCCCTCTCGCCTCGACATAGGAAATGTGACCGACGGCAATCTTCACCGTCTCCTCTCTGCCGTGCACAAGCGCAAACTCCTCTTTCTCACTCCGCCGCACCACCTTATCCATGCACGCTCCGACCTTTTCCATACTGATCGGTTTCAACAGATAGTGAAGCGCCTCCACCTCGTAGCCACATCCCATATAATCCGCAATGCCTGTCGTGAACACGATGGCGATTTCCCTGTCGCGCTCCCTTACTTTCCCTGCCATCTCCACGCCGTTCATTTTTCCCATCTGGATATCCACGAAGAGAATGTCAAAATCGTTCGTCTCCTCCCAGACAAAGAGAAAGCTTTCCGCGCTTAAAAAGGTCTGTATCGAGACAGCCTGTCCCTGCGCCGCGCCCCATGTCCGCAGATACGACGAAAGCAGTTCCGTATGCGTTTGTTCGTCCTCAATGATGGCGATCTTTATCATTTTTGTCTCCATGGAGCCGCCGTCTCGTCTCAGCAGTTTTGAAAGTCAAAGAAACCCCGATGAAATGGTTTCATCAAGGGTTTGTGGTCTGGCGATTCTATCTATACATCAATCATCTCCAGAAATATCTTTGGTTCCACCGCAGAGATTCCTGAATTTCTAAAATCGGATGTATTTCTTGTAATTATATATTCTGCCCCGATTTCCAATGCACATTCCATCTGTAAACAGTCCTCAAAATCCGTAAAACCTTGATTATCCAATGCCGCCAGTATTTTACTTCGGTCTATCCCGGATATCTCAAAGATTCCACAAAGTGCCGTCAACATTTCCTTTCTCTGTGAAACGGTAAAGTCCTTTCTTAAGATATAAAATAAATTGGATATTGTATGCGCCGCAATATACCCTGTTAACCGTTTTCTGTTGCACAAATCGATAATCCTGATTGCATCTTCCGCATATGGCTCCCTTTTCATCATAAAATCCATGATCACATTTGTGTCAACTAAGACTATCATATCTTTCTTCCCTTGCCGCCTCCAATTCCGCTTTATAATCAAAATCTTCAGGAAGACTCCTGCTATACTTCATCAACGTTGAAAATGCATCCTTAGGCGGCTGTGTCTCCCGGCTTTCCCCAATACGGGAGAATGCCTCAAGATTCTGGAGTATATTAAATACATATATCAATTTATCATCAGATAGGTTATCAAGCAGTTCCAAGGTCTTTGCCCTGATCTGTGTCATGCCATACCACCTCCGTATTTCTTCTATATACTGCTTTTCTTTACTAATTATATACAGTTTTTATGCCAAATACAATTAAAATAAACCCTGGAACTTTGGTTTTCTCCTAAACGTATTAAGCAAAGCCTTTTTTGCAACTTAGCAGCCGGCAGACACCCTGCTCGCAAAAATAGAGACACAAAGAAACCCCGATGTATCATTCTCATCGGGGTTTGCAAGCTGGGCTACAAGGATTCGAACCTTGAAATGACGGAGTCAGAGTCCGTTGCCTTACCGTTTGGCGATAGCCCATCAACAATTAAGGATTATAGCGGAAAAAGGGACGTTTGACAAGCCCCTTTTTCCACTTTTTTTAAAAATTTTTAAATTTTTTCAATCAGATCTCAAACATCAGTTCACCGTAGGTCGGAATCGGCCAATATTCTTTATCCACGATCATCTCCAGCTCATCCGCCGGAGCACGCAGTTCGTCCATCGCCGCCTTCACCGTGTCTTTATAGAAGAACGCCTGCGCCTTTGCATCCTCCATGACGGATGCCTCTTTCTCCGCCTTTTTCAGTTTTGCAAGCGCCGTCTGCATTGCCGCCAGCTTCTCGCCGACGATTGTCAGAAGTTCATCCTGCGTGGTCGCGTCCGCGCCTGCCGTCTTCACCGCGTTTACGGTGTCCGCAAGAACCTTCGTATAGCGGATCACCGCGGGAATGATCTGCTTGCCCGCCATGTCGATCATGGTAAGCGCTTCTATGTTAATGGATTTCGCGTAAGTCTCGTAAATGATCTCCTCCCGGGACTCCAGCTCCACTTTCGTGAAGATGCCGAACTTCTCAAACAGTTTCACCGCCTTGTCGGTGGTCAGCGTACCCGCCGCCTCGATCATGGACTTAATGTTCGGAAGCCCCCTTCTTGCAGCCTCCGCCACCCACTCGTCGGAGTAGCCGTTGCCGTTGAATATGATTCTCTGGTGCTCGGTCATGTATTTCTTGATCAGATCGTGGATCGCCAGTTCCTTGTTGTCCGCCTGCTCCAGAATGTCAGCCGCCTCGCAGAAAGCCTCCGCCACAATCGCATTCAGCGTGGTGTTCGGGCTTGCGATGGAATCCGCGCTCCCCACCATACGGAACTCAAACTTGTTGCCTGTGAAAGCGAAGGGCGACGTTCTGTTTCTGTCGGTGGCGTCCTTCTGGAAATCGGGCAGGGTACTTACGCCCGTTAAGAGCTTGCCGCCCTCCTTGACAGAGGTTGCCTCGCCCGTCTCGATCAGCTGTGTCACCACGTCCTCAAGCTGTTCGCCGAGGAAAATGGAAATAATTGCCGGGGGCGCCTCGTTCGCGCCGAGTCTGTGGTCATTGCCCACATCGGAGGCAGACTGGCGGAGCAGATCCGCATGTCTGTCCACCGCCCTCATAACACATGCCAGCACGAGAAGGAACTGCACGTTCTCGTTGGGCGTATCGCCGGGATCTAACAGGTTCACACCGTTGTCCGTGGTGATCGACCAGTTGTCGTGCTTGCCGGAACCGTTCACGCCTGCGTAGGGCTTTTCATGCAATAAACAACGCATGTTATGTTTGACAGCCACCCGCTTCATGGTCTCCATCACGATCTGGTTGTGGTCCACCGCAATGTTTGCCGTCTCATAGATCGGCGCAAGTTCATGCTGTGCCGGAGCCACCTCGTTGTGCTGGGTCTTTGCCGTCACGCCAAGTTTCCACAGCTCCTCGTTCAGATCCTTCATATATGCGCCGACGCGCTCACGGATAACGCCGAAGTAATGATCCTCCATCTCCTGCCCTTTCGGAGCCGGCGCGCCGAAAAGGGTACGTCCCGCAAACATCAGGTCAGTTCTCTTCATATATAAGTCTTTATCTACCAGAAAGTATTCCTGTTCGGGACCGACAGAGGCGGTCACCTTGGTGGCGCCCGTATTTCCGAACAGCCGCACAATACGCAGCGCCTGCTCGCTCAGCGCCTCCATGGAACGGAGAAGTGGCGTTTTCTTGTCCAGCGCCTCGCCCGTGTAGGAGCAGAACGCGGTGGGAATACAGAGAATCGTGCCGCAGCCGGACTCCTTCAAAAACGCGGGGGACGTAATATCCCATGCGGTGTAGCCTCTCGCCTCGAAGGTTGCCCTTAAGCCCCCGGAAGGGAAAGAGGATGCGTCCGGCTCGCCCTTGATCAGCTCTTTGCCGGAAAACTCCGTCAGCATCTTGCCCATCTCGTCGGGATGGGACACGAAAGCGTCATGCTTTTCCGCGGTGATGCCTGTCAGAGGCTGGAACCAGTGTGTGTAATGGGTTGCGCCGTTCTCCACCGCCCAGTCCTTCATCGCCTTGGCAACGATATTCGCGGTGCTCATGGACAGCTCCCCGCCCTCATTCATTACCTTGACGACTTCCTTGTAAGCGTTTCTCGTCAGACGCTGCTGCATCTTGCCGAGCGTAAACACGTTTTTCGCAAATATCTCTTCCACATTGAATACTTCGCTCATAATAATCATCCTCCTCACCCGGTTTCAAAAAAATGCGCCCCAAAAAACTCCTTTTTTGGAACGCCATCGTTCTGAATACCTGTATACAATTTACGTCTATAAGAATACCTTACTTTTTTGGAAAATGCAAGTAGTAATTTCACATTTATAAAAAAACTTATTTCACCCTCTCCCGTTTATGGATTTGTTCCACCGCATACAAAGGCAGATTGACAAGCCCTTCCTCCGCTTTATAATCCGCCATAGATGCACGGACAGAAACCGCCGGATGGAATTTATCGCGATAAGTTTTCAGACTCTTCGCTTTCAGGTTTACCTCCGCCTTAACCTCGACAGGCACAATTTCTTCGCCCGTATCAACGACGAAATCCACCTCGCAGGAACCCCTGTCGTTTGTCATCTGCCAGTCCTGCCGATCCAGCAATTCTGCATAGCGCTCGCCGGCAACCGCTAACAGAAACTCCTAAAAGGACAGCGGGTACCAATTCAGAAATTCTACCTTGCCCACCGGGAATGATGTGCCCCCGTGCAGCGCAATCCCCATAAGCAGGCGTTCCACATTCAGATCGGCGGCAAACAACTCCGCCATTTCACAACGAAAAAGTGTGACCGTATACACTTTTTGCAACGAAAAACTGCTGCCTCCCAACACTTTTTACACCGAATAAATGAATAACTCAGATTCTACTTCTCCACCCGCAATATATCCCCCACCTCCGGCACCTCCGACAGTCTCACGTCGATCGTCTGCTTCGGGTGCGGGCAGGACTCCACGGGATTTCCCTCCGCGTCATACATGGCAAGCACCTTGACGGGAATGTTCTCCCCCCGCGGCTTCATGATCTCTATCTCATCCCCCACGCAGAACTTGTTGCGCTGTTCGATGCGGGCGCAGAGCCATCCCCGCGCGCCGTCTCCCGCTGTCATGCTGCCTGCTGCCACCATACTTCCGCCTTCCGCAGCCGCATTTCCCGCCAATTCCCTGCTCTTTCTTTCCGCCTCTGCATCTTCTGCCGACGCCGCGGTTTCCACCACAGCCCCCACAATCCCGAGATAAATATACTCGCTCACATAGGTGCTCTCGTCGTAGATCTGGGTATTCTCGTCCGCCTTGCCGAAGTAGAAACCCGTTGTAAACTTGCGGTAAGTGCACTTGGCGATCTCCGCCCGGTACCAGTCCATATGGGCGCGGTACTGCTCCTCGGAGGCAAAATAATCGTCAATGGCACGTCTGTATGTGCGCGCCACAGTCGCCACGTAGAGCGCGGTCTTCATCCTGCCCTCGATCTTGAAGCTGTCGATGCCCGCATCCACCAGTTCGGGAATATATTCAATCATATTCAGATCTTTGGAATTGAAAATAAAAGTGCCCCTGTCGTTCTCAAAGACGGGCAGATACTCTCCTGGTCTGGTCTCCTCCACCAGCGCGTACTTCCACCGGCAGGGATGGGTACATGCGCCGTGGTTTGCGTCCCGCCCGGTAAAATAGTTGCTCAGAAGGCAGCGTCCCGAGTAGGAAATACACATGGCGCCGTGCACAAAGCTCTCAATCTCCATCTCCTCCGGGATATGTTCGCGGATTTCCTTGATCTCCCGCAGGGAAAGTTCCCGTGCGGACACGACCCGCTTCGCCCCCTGCTCATGCCAGAAACGGCAGGTCATATAGTTTGTATTGTTCGCCTGCGTGGAAATGTGGACATCGATCTCCGGGCAGATTTCCCTTGCCAGCGCAAACATGCCGGGATCCGCGATGATCAGCGCGTCCGGCTTCATCTCCTTCAGCTCGCGGAAGTAATCTTTCGCCCCCTCCAGATCATAGTTGTGCGCCAGAATGTTCGCGGTCACATACACCTTGACACCCCGCTCATGGGCAAAGGCAATGCCCTCCGCCATCTCCTGCGCAGAAAAATTTTTTGCTTTCGCCCGCAGCCCGAAAGCTTCACCGCCGATATACACCGCGTCCGCCCCAAAAATAACAGCTGTTTTTAATACCTCCAGACTGGCGGCAGGCACCAGAAGTTCCGGTTTTTTCATCCTATCATTCCTCCACCCTGACGCTTACCGTCACCCCGTCCCCGACAGGCAGCACTACCGTCCGCAGCGCCCCGTTATGCGTCAATTCAAAAAGATACTCCCGCATCCTGCTGTGGATCGTGCGGTTCCTCCGCTCCACGGCAAACCGGGATTCCAGAATATCGCCGTCCTGCAGCACGTTGTCGGACACCAGAAGCCCTCCGGGCGCAAGGAGCCGCAGAATATCCGGCAGAAAATGGATGTACTGCCCCTTTGCCGCATCCATAAAAATAAAGTCATAGGGTCCCGCAAGTTCTTTCAGAATATCCGCCGCATCCCCTTCCAGAAGCGTGATGGCTTCCTGTTTTCCCGCGCGCGCGAAATTTTCCTTCGCCACAGGGATTCTTTTTTCATACTTTTCTATGGTAGTGATCCTGCACCCTCCGGGGGCGTACTCACTCATCAGAAGCGCAGAAAAACCAATGGCGCATCCCACTTCCAAAATGGACATGGGCTTCCGCACCGCCAGCAGGAACCGCAGCAGTCCCTGTGTCTGCGTGCGTATAATCGGCACATTGGTTTCCAAAGCTTCACGTTCTATCTGGTCCAGAAAAGGAGTGTTGCCCGCGTCCAGAGAAGCGAGGAAGGTATCCATACGCTCACCTGAAATCACTTTGCATCTCCTTCCGTATCCTCTCCGTCCTCCTCCGGGGCGTCTGCCGCCATCACATCCATCATCTCCTCCGCCGTCATGGCGGTGCTCAGATCATAGATACCGGGCTGCATTTTACCGTGGTTCTCCGACAGCAGTTCCTGCATCACAAAAAGTTTGGCGTCGCGGATCAGTCCCCGCTCCTCCAGCATCTTTCCCACTTCCATGGCTGACACCGGTTCCTCCACGTTGACGCTGATGATCCTGCCCTCGCCGAGAGAAACCGGCTCCTCGGTAAATATGCGGAAACCGTAATCGTAAGCCGCCGTTGCCATCCGCATAATATACGAGGCGGCAAAGATCAGAAACACTATTTTGATAACCAGTTCCACCGTGGAACCGGCAATTTCTTTTATACTCATAGTTATACCTCAAAATCAACTTCATCAGCCAGCAGCACATAAACCTCCTGCATCATGCGGCAGAATGCCAGTTCCGCCCGCAGGAAGTCGTCAACGAGAGGGTTTTCCCTAAACTTCTCATATTCCTGCTCAAAAGCCTCTATACGGTCAAGCATGTCCTCGCCGTCCGTATCGTTCTGTAAATCAAAGTTGCGCTGCCGGAACTCGTTCACCTTCTCATAAAGCTCCGGCTGCTTCTTGATTTTTTCTCTCTGGTAATAATATTTCCTGTAAGTATCCGAGGTCATAATCTGATCTGCAAAAGCCCTTGCTGCCTCTATGATCTCTTTATCTGACATGGTGTTATACCTCCATAATAATCGGTAATATCATCGGTCGTCTCTTCGTCTTTTTCCATACAAAGTCGCTCAGCACGTCCTTGACCGTGCCCTTAAGTTTACCCCAGTCAGTCTTACCTCTGTCAAGACAATCCTGCACAGCCTCTTCCACGAGAAGTCTCGCCTCGTCAAGAAGCTCGTCGGACTCCCTCACATAGACAAACCCTCTCGACACAATATCGGGTCCCGAAATAAGCTGGTCGCTGTGGGATTCCAGCGCCATCACCACGATCATAATGCCGTCTTCCGCCAGATGCTGTCTGTCGCGCAGCACCACATTTCCCACGTCGCCAACGCCCAGACCGTCCACAAGAATGGCACCCACGGGCACCCGTTCATTGATGACCGCCCGCTCGTCATCCATCTCGAGCACATCGCCGGACTGCAGCATAAAAATGTTTTCCTTGGGGATCCCGAGCTGCGCCGCAATCTTCGCCTGCGCCTTACGGTGTTTATATTCCCCGTGGACAGGAATCGCATATTTGGGCTTTACCAGTGAATAGATCAGCTTAATCTCTTCCTGACAGGCGTGCCCGGACACATGCACATCCTGAAAAATCACATCTGCGCCCTTCATCTGCAGCTCGTTGATAACGTTCGTGACCGCCTTCTCGTTGCCCGGTATCGGATGGGCGGAGAAAATAACGGTGTCCCCCGGCATGATGGATATCTTCTTATGGTTATCGCTCGCCATACGGCTTAACGCCGCCATACTTTCGCCCTGACTTCCGGTCGTAATGATAACCGTCTTTTCCGGCGGATAATTTTTCAGTTCCTCCACATCGATCAGCGTCCTGTCCGCGATCTGCAGATAGCCGAGTTTGGAAGCCGTGTCAATAATATTGACCATGCTCCTGCCTTCCACCACCACTTTCCTGTTGAACTTTTCCGCCGTATTAATAATCTGGCGCACCCGGTCCACATTGGACGCAAAGGTAGCGATCAGGATACGGGTATCCTTATGTTCCAGAAACAGGGAATCCAGCGTCTTTCCCACCGTTTTCTCGGAGGGCGTGAAGCCCGCCCGCTCCGCGTTGGTGGAATCGCACATAAGCGCCAACACGCCCTTTTTTCCGATCTCTGCAAATCTCTGTAAATCGATGGCATCGCCGAACACCGGCGTGTAATCCACCTTGAAGTCTCCCGTGTGCACCACCACGCCCGCCGGGGAATAGATCGCCAGCGCAGCCGCGTCCACTATGCTGTGATTCGTTTTGATAAACTCGATCCTGAACTGTCCCAGATTAATGGACTGTCCAAACTTGACCACCTTCCGTTTGGTGGTCTTCATCAGTCCATGCTCCTCCAGTTTATTTTCTATGATGCCCATAGTCAGCTTCGTCGCATAAATCGGTATGTTCAGTTCCTTTAATACATAGGGCAGCGCCCCGATGTGATCTTCATGTCCGTGGGTGATCACAAATCCCTTCACCTTGTCCGCATTCTCCTTCAAATAGGTGATGTCCGGGATCACCAGATCGATTCCCAGCATCTCGTCCTCCGGGAATGACAGTCCGCAGTCCACCACAACAATGCTATCCTCATATTCAAAAGCGGTAATGTTGAGCCCGATCTGCTCAAGTCCGCCTAATGGGATAGCCTTCAGCTTACTTGCTGACTTTCCTTGTTCTTTTTTCTTAAAATTCAAAAAAATTTACCTCCACTTTCTACTGAATAATATCAATATCGTCCATTATCTTTTCAAACACAGCCGCCACCGCGTTTAATGTTCCATCGTCATCCACGATTTCATACACCGCCTCCGGGTCCTCCGGCGCGGAAACATCGCACAGAATAAGCGCCTCGCCGTCCCCGCTCTCAGAATCCGTCACCAGAAGGTAATTCGTGCCGCCGATCATCGTCTGTTCCAGAATATAAAACTCGACAGCCCCGCCCTCCTGCGGTGTAAATGTAATTTTCTCCATATATCCTCCATCCCTTACCGGGTTTTTTCGCGCGAGTCGAGATACCCCTGCAGGATCAGGCACGCCGCAATCTTATCCACATAGTCCTTGCGGTTTTCCCTGCGGATTCCCGCCTCCATCATCGCTTTGTCCGCCGCCACCGTCGTCAGTCTCTCGTCCCACATCACGACAGGAAGCCCCGTGCGCCTCTCCAGTTTCTCCTTAAATTCGAGCGAAAACTGCGCCCGTTCCCCCAGCGTATCGTTCATATTCTTCGGCAGACCCAGCACGATCGTGTCCACCTCGTACTCTCCGATCAGCGCCTCAATGCGCGCAAGCGTCTGTCTCAGCTTGTTCTCTTCCTTGCGTCTGATAATTTCGATCCCCTGCGCCGTAATAAGCAAAGGGTCGCTGATGGCTACCCCCACCGTTTTGGAACCGAGATCCAGCCCCATGATTCTCATCTGTCTTTTTCACCGTAATTGACTAATATGGTCAACCTTTCTTCGCGCCCTCGATGGAGTTTTTGATATACTCCACCAGCATTTCCTCCACAAGCTCGTCGCGTTCCACCTTCATAATAAGACTGCGCGCGCTCTTATGGCTGGTAATGTAAGTGGGATCGCCGGACATAATATAACCGACGATCTGATTGACCGGGTTGTACCCCTTCTCCGTCAACGCCTCATATACCGTGGACAACACAAGCTTCACGCCCGTCTCCGGCTCCGTCTCCACAGTAAAAAATTGTGTATTTTCCAAATCCTGTTCCTGCATATTCTCACGCCCTTATCTGTTGTTATTATTATTACCATTATTTACAAAAAAAATCAACTGTTCTGCCTCTGCTCCCAGAGAAGAAGCCTTGCGTCCTCCGAGAGGGCTGGCGGCACCGCGCCGGGTCTCGCAAGGAAGTACCCCTGCAGGAGATCTACGCCAAGCTCCAGAAGTTTTGTCAGCTCCGCTCCCGTCTCGATTCCCTCCGCAATAATCTGCATATCGCGCGTATGACCATATTCCACAATGTTTCTCACGACCTGCTGCTTGTTTTCATCCACATCAATATCCCGCACAATGGTAACGTCCACCTTCACATAGTGGGGATTCAGCGCCAGAAGGTTCAGCTCGCTGTTGTAGCCGCTGCCGTAGTCATCCAGTGCAAAAATGCCCGTAAAGCCTTCCGCCCTGCTCTTCTTGCGGATCAGTTCGATCTCCAGATTTTCCGTCTCCGTGATCTCGACAACCACCCGGTCCTGAATTCTGGCAAAGCGCTCGTGGTACTGCCTCTCGTCCTCCTCTGTCATATCTTCATTGGCAATGGAGTTGAGGAACAGATGCGCCTCCGGGGATACCAGACCCTGATCGAGAAGCTCGACGTATCTTTCGCTCGCCATAAACATCGTCAGCTTTTCGATTTCGCCCATCATCCCCTCTTCCTTCGCGATCTGCAGCACAATCTCCGGGTTGCGCAGACTCGGCACATCCACGCGCATCAGCGCCTCATACCCAAAAATTTCGCCGTCACCCGCCCGGAATATCGGCTGGTAGTGATACGTGATCTTGCGCGTTTCCAGCATCTGGTGGAACTCTATACGGCTCTGGTCCTCCGACATCTGCTGTTCCCATGCCTTGTGGTCAAATTCGCGCAGCTGCCCTTTTTTCATGCGCTTCACCTGATACATGGCAAAATCGGCATACTTGATCAGCATGGACAGGTCGCTCGTGTCTTCGGGATACCACGCGTAACCGCCGGATGCGGAAAGCCCCATATTTTTGCCATCCGGCAGGATGAAATCCACTTCCCCGATGGCACGGTATAAGCGATCCAGACACTCTCTGATCTGCTCCCTGTCATCAAATCCGTAGAAGAGTATAATGAACTCGTCGCCGCCCATACGGGCACAGAGCGTACCCTCCGGCGTGTTCTCCTGAAAACATCTCGCCGCCGCCTGTATGTAAAGATCGCCAAAGTTGTGACCGAATCTGTCGTTCGTCGTCTTTAAGTTATCCAGATCAATCATAACCAGAGCGGCGTGTTTCATCACACCCGGCTGGATAAACAGTTCCTCCGCCTCCCGCCGGAACCCCTGTCTGCCGTAGAGTTTGGTCAGGATATCACTGTCGCGCTCTCTCTCGATCTGTTTTTTCTCCATCGTCGCCGCCGTGACGTCCTCTAAAAGCCCCACAAGCCTGTTCCCGTCCTGCGTGGTGGAGGAACGCAGGTATCGCACCCTGCCGTTCTCCTGCGGCATCGTATAAATCGTGCTGCCGTCCTCCGCTATTCTGGCGGTCAGATTTCTCTTCACTTCCATCTTAATCTCACGGAATTTATCTACCGTCAGATTTTCGATATCCACATTTTCCGCGCCCATCAGCGGGAAATAATTGTCCGTCACATAGACCCTGTCCGAACCTTCCTTCAGCTCATAGCCCGCAAGGTCCACGCTGGACATCTTTATGATCTGCATAAAACGGGTGGCGGAATCCGTAACTTCCTGCTGCAGACGTTCAATCGCCCCGGAAAACTGGTCAATTTCACGGATGCCCGTGCTTGGCAGCGACGGCAGCGTCCCCATCTGCTTCGCCTTCTCCACCTCGCCGGAAAGCATGTGGATCGGCTTGGAAAGATGGTAGCTCACAAGGAAAATACCGATCAATCCGATCAGGATCGTTCCCACGAAAGAAAACATCAATGTCCTTGTCACCAGAATCGAAAAGGCAAAAAGATCATCCCGCTTCGCAAAACCCGCCAGATACCATTTATCGGCGTCAAAGGGCGCGTTCCTGCTGTAAAGGACAATATTTCTGACCGCCCCGTAGTATTTGTTGTCCTTGTCGGTCATTACCGTATTCTTCTGATCGGCAAAGGTAAAATCCAGCTCTTCCAGCATCTCTCGTGACATGGTTTCGCTAGACAAAAGAACAGGTGTTATCGTTCCTTCCTCCGTGCCGCACGCGAGCATGTAAGATCCCCCGTCTTTTTCAAGAAGTTCGCCGCTCGGCAGAAGCGTCCGCAGATAGTCCGACAGAACTTCCACCCCCAGCACGCCATAGACCGTACCGTCCGGCAGGATCAGCGGCTGTGAATAGGCAAGCGCCTCCCTGTCGTCCCCGGAGAGACTGTAAGTTTCGGTCGTCCAATATCCACATGCCTCCGCGGAAAGTCCGCCCTTTCCTTCCACCGCCGCGCGGTAAGGCTTATAGAAAAAAGGCTGCGCGGCACTGTCCTCCACGGAAAAAACGGGCTGCCATCCCGTATCCGTGGCGAGATATCCGGCGCGCACCACGCCCACAGGCGCCCGCTCCACCAGAATATCCGCGTGGAGGTCGGAAGGCATGGATGTGGGATCAAGATCCCGCAGATAAATGCCCTGCATCGTCTCCGCCGTATCTGCCGGCTCTGTACATATAAGCATAAAAACGCCCGACACCTGTTTCCCGTACATGGTGTCGATCAAATCCTGACAGACCTCGTTGATCAGCGGCACACTCCCGCCTTCCCTGCCGAGATCCTCCGGCGTCATGTTCTCCGCGTCCAGAAACTCCTGCGTGCGGGTATTCACTTTATCCGTGATCGCGCTCAGATTTGACCAGTCCAAAACCATATTGTTGGCAAGATAACTGCACCGGTTCTCCACCTGTTTCGCCAGAATATCCTGAGAATTACGGTTCAGCGTCTGGATCACGCCGCCCGCCACAAGACTTCCCACCATGAGCAGCATCTCTACCGCCAGCACCGCCAGCAGCGAACGCAGCGCCATCCAGAATATTGTTCTCTCTTTTCCCTTACGCTCCGACATTTCGGTACTCACCCGTCACTCTTCCAAGCTGTTACTGTGCAAACTCCTGCAGACGCTGCAGCGTTTCTTCATACCAGACATCGAAATTGTCGTCCAGCTCAAACTCCGCTGCCGCTTCCTCCATACTCAACCCCTGCGTCATTCTGCCGACTACAATTTCCCTGTCGGCTGCCGCCTTGTCACTGAGGGAATATTCCAGAATATTTCTCGCTTTATTGCCTCCCTCAAATGCCTTCGTGGTATACATTTCATTATCGTTGACCATATCCACGCCCACATTCAGGGTTTTCAGCATACTGTCCCTGATCTGCGCACCGCTGCCGACGATCGCTTCCTTGCTGTTGGCGGTTTTCGTGACCGGCAGATAGCCGGAATCCACAGAAAACTTGATGTTTCTTTCGTCCGCCGTAAACCACTTTAAAAATTCCACGCTGGCATATATCTCCGGCTCCTCACCTTTGGTAACCACCATGCCCGCGCCCTGCTGCACCGCATAGTCCCCGCCTTCAAACTTGGGACAGGGAAGCACATCCATCTCGATCGGGTAACTCTCCGAATCGCTCACACTCACCGCCTCCGGGAAAAAGGATACCCCGGAAGTGGATCCCACATAGGCAATAATATTTCCCGTTTTAATATCGTCGCTGCGGAAACGTCCCGTCGCCGCAAAATAACCTTTCACAAAGGGTATGTAATAATTGTCCCAGAGTCTGCGCGCCACCGCCTTGTCAAAATGCAGCGTCATCTTTCCGTCTGAGACCTCGAAAATCTCCTGCCCCATCTGCATACTGCCAATCAGCATATAATTCGCCATAGCGTCCCTGCCGAACAATGCCCTGCCGTCGCCCTGCACATCCGGCGTCTGGGCATCCGTCCACTCATAGTAGCGCTTCGCCGTGGCAACCAGCCCTTCCATATCCGACAGATCGTCATAAGATGCTCCCGTCGCCTCCGCAAAGACGTCCCAGTCCGTCTTATTTAGAACAAGGACCTCCAGAGATTTCGCCGTGGGGAATATCTTGATCTCTCCGATTCCACTGAAATCCCCCTCCTCGATATAGCTGTCTATGTAGGCGCTCTTCTCCTCCTCCGTCAGGTAATCTTTCAGATCCACCACTTGACCCATCTGGTCAATCGCGTAAGCCGTGTCCGCATACGCCATAAAGATATTCGGCACCTCGTCCGCGCCGACTTCTCCACGCACCGCAGCGAGAACATTTGCCTCCAGATCATTGACCGATCCCTGACTGACGCTCTTTACGACAATTCCTTTCTCCGCACCGACGGTTCCGTTAAATTCCTCCACCATACCGTCAAACGCACTCAGCTGGTCACCGTTATAATATGTCCACACAGTAATGGAAGTGGGATTTTTCGGGTCAAGCGGCGTATTCTCTCCACAACCCGCAACCGCCATAAGCCCTGCCGCACAGAGAACACCAAGCAGCGCTTTCTTCTTTTGTGATATCATGCCGGTACTTCCTCCAATATCTCCCCTCGCGCACCCCTAAGGCATATTTTATCACAAACGGTGCGCCTCAGCAACGGATATTAATTTTCCATCAGAAGGACGTCCTCCTCCAGAAAGGAAACCAGCCGCCCCGCCACAATGCGGTTTTGCATGTTTTTTTCCTGCTCCGCAGCCCGTGCTACTTTTAAATAACGGGTGGTATGCCCGATCCAGTATGTCTTTCCATCCTTCTCCCAGCGCTCCTCGAAGAGAACCTCTTCCGTTTTCCCCAGGAATGCCTCCCGGTATGCCCGGGACATCTCCCGTTCCAGATGTATCAGCCGGTCGCTCCGCGCCGCCTTCTCCGCCTCCGTAAGCTGCCCCTCCATAGCTGCCGCCCGGGTTCCCTGCCGTCTCGAATACTTGAAAATGTGCATCTCGTAGAAACCCACGCGCCGCAGGAAATCCTCCGTCTGCGCAAATTCCTCCTCCGTTTCTCCCGGAAAACCCGCGATCACGTCCGTGGTAATCGCCGGATCCGCGTAATATTTACGCAATTTCTCCACCGCCTCCAGATACCCCGCCGAATCATAGCGCCTGTTCATCCTGCGAAGCACGGAATCGCTGCCGCTCTGCAGGGAAAGATGAAAGTGCGGGCACACCTTCGGCAAGGCGCTGATCGCCGCCGCAAATTCCTCCGTCACAATCCCCGGCTCCAGAGAGCCGAGACGGATTCTCTCAATCCCGCCAATTTCAGAAAGCTTTTCCAGCAGACGCACAAGCTCGCTGCCGCCCCGGTCAGCCCCGTAAGAGCTGATATGGATGCCCGTCAGCACAACTTCCCGGTAACCCGCCTCCGCCATGCCCTGCGCCTCTTTCAGAATATCCTCCTCCATACGGCTTCTGACCCGCCCTCTGGCGTAAGGAATAATACAGTAAGAACAGAACTGGTTGCACCCGTCCTGAATCTTGATGTAGGCGCGGGTGTGTTCCGCCGTCGTTTTAAGGGTCATCTCCTCGTAGGGGGCGCTGGCGATGTCGATTGTGTCAACCAGCGGTGCCGTTGTTTCCCGCCCTCTTTCTGGCAGTCCGCCCGGCATGGCAGCCGCTTTCGTCTCTCCCCTGCTCTCCAGATACGCCTCCAGTATCTCCACCAGATCCTTCTTCCGGTTGTTTCCGATGGCGAGATCCACCGCGCTGTCCTTCAGAAGCGCCTCCTGCCCGGTCTGCACATAACAGCCCACCGCCACCACAACGGCGTCCGGGTTCTTCTTTTTTGCCCGGTGGAGCATCTGCCTGCTCTTCCTGTCCGCGATATTTGTAACCGTACAGGTGTTCACGACATAAATGTCAGCCTCTTCATCAAATGGTACAATTTTATATCCCTTTTCTTGTAACATTTGTTGCATAAAGTCCATTTCATAGGCATTTACCTTGCAGCCCAAATTATGTAATGCTACACTTTTCATAGTAATCCCCGCATTTTTTGTATTGTTTTATCATTGACTTTTGCTCTTCCAACATTTAGTATAATACCCAGAAGGTATAAAAATCAAAGGAGGTAATTCCGCAATGAAAACAGTACAGATTTCTTTAAATTCTATCGATAAGGTTAAATCTTTCGTGAATGATATCACAAAGTTTGATTATGATTTTGACTTGGTATCCGGCAGATACGTTATCGATGCGAAATCCATCATGGGCATCTTCAGTCTGGATCTGTCCAAGCCCATCGACTTGAACATCCACGCAGAAGACGGCACGGATGAGGTTATGGCGGCACTGAAGCCCTACATCATGTAATCGCGGTTTCGACCTATATCAAAAGCAAAGAGCAGCTCGGGAAAACTCCCGGGCTGTTTTTCATTTTAGCTTTGCACCACAATCACCTCATCTGTCGCCAGCGCCTTCTTCACCAGCTCCACAATCCCCTCCTGCAGATTCTGCTCATGCCGCTTAATGATATTCAGATTCGGCTTCGTCACGGGATGCTTCGCCACAAAAATGGTGCAGCAGTCCTCATAGGGCAGAATGGACGTCTCGTAACTGTCGATTTTCTCCGCGATATCCACAATCTCCATCTTGTCAAAACCGATCAGCGGTCTGTAGACGGGCATGGTACACACCTCGTTCGTCGCCGCCAGACTCGCCATGGTCTGCGACGCCACCTGTCCGATGCTCTCGCCCGTAATCAGCCCCAGACAATCCGTCTCCCTCGCAATGTGCTCCGCAATGCGCATCATATAGCGGCGCATAATGATGGTCAGCTCGTCGTGGGGACACTTGTCGTAGATATAGAGCTGTATGTCCGTAAAGTTAATCACATGCAGCCAGACAGGTCCCGCATATGCCGCCACTTTTTTCGCCAGATCCACCACCTTCTGCTTCGCCCGCTCGCTGGTGTACGGCGGCGCGTGAAAATACACGGCGTCGATCTTCACCCCGCGCTTGGCAATCATCCAGCCCGCCACAGGAGAATCAATGCCGCCGGATAAAAGAAGCATCGCCTTGCCGCCCGTCCCCACGGGCATACCGCCGGGGCCGGGTATGATCTCGGAATAGAGATAGATCTTGTCCCGGATTTCCACATGCAAAAGTATGTCCGGGTTGTGCACGTCCACACGCATTTCCGGGTAAGCGTCCAGAATCACACCGCCCAGCTCCTCGTTGATCTGCATGGAATTAAGCGGATAATTTTTGCGCGCGCGCCTCGCCGCCACCTTAAACGTAGTAAATCCGCTCTGCGGATTAACTACACGGGCTTCGCTTTGCGAATCCCGGATATCAGGGTATGTTTCGCCGATATAGCGCACCACATCCTGTCCCAGTTTTTCAAATCCCTCGTCCTCCACATGGACAACAGGACAGATGCCGGAAATGCCGAACACCTTTCTCAGGCTCTCCGTCACTTCGTCAAAGTCAAATTCAGACTGCGCGTCCACATAGATGCGCCCGTCCGTCCTGCGCACCACAAACTCGCCCTCCGTCTTTTTCAGCGCATACTTGATCTGTTTCACCAGCGCCTCCTCAAACAGATAGCGGTTTTTTCCCTTCACGCCGATCTCCGCATATTTTATCAAAAAAGACTTGTACATAATTTCCTCCATATAGAGGGACCTGACGGTCCCTCTCCCTAGTGTCTCGTATATCGTCTCAGCATCGGCACAATCTCTTCCAGATTCTGACAGGTATACGCAATTTCTTCCTCCGTGGTGAAGCCCGAGAGACTGAATCGGATCGTAGACTGCAGAAGTTCTTTCTCTACACCTATTGACCGCAGGGTTGCCGAGGGCTGGGGCTTATGCGCCGCACAGGCGCTCCCGGCGGAAACATAGATGCCGCGCTCCTCCAAGGCGTGCAACAGCACCTCGCTGCGGACCCCTCTGAAAGAAACGCTCACAATATGGGGCGCCCCCTCCCTGCCGGGACAGCCGTTAATGACCACGTCGGGAATCGCCTTGACTCCTTCAGTCATTTTCTCCCGCAGGCTGTACATTCTGTCCACATCCTGTTCCAGATCCTGATACACCAGCTCCGCCGCCTTGGCGAAGCCCGCAATACCGGGCAGATTTTCCGTGCCGGAGCGGAGTCCCCGCTGCTGCCCGCCGCCGTACATGATGGGGCTGACCTTAGCGCCGCCCCTCACATAGAGGAGACCGATGCCCTTCGGTCCGTGTACCTTATGACCGCTTGCGCTCAGCATGTCGATATACATTTTCCCGGGATAGATACGCGCCTTGCCAAACCCTTGTACTGCATCCACATGGAAAAGTGTCTTAGGGTTCTTTCTTTTAATGAGCGCACCCGCTTCCGCAATGGGCTGTACGCTTCCAATTTCATTATTTGTATGCATGACGGAGACCAGTATCGTGTCGGGTCTGAGCGCCTGCTCCAATTCCTCCAGAGAAATTTTTCCCTGCCTGTCAACAGAAAGATACGTCACCTCAAATCCCTGATTCTCCAGATAGGACATGGACTGAAGTACCGCCGGATGCTCGATCCTTGTGGTGATCAGGTGACGTCCCGTCCTGTGGTTTGCCATCGCCGTACCGACCAGCGCGATATTATCCGACTCCGTTCCGCCTGAGGTAAAGAAAATCTCTTTTTCACTCACTTTTAAAATTTTTGCAAATGTTTCGTTCGCGTATCTTAAGTAGGCTTCCGCCTCCACTCCTTTATGGTGCAGGCTGGAAGGATTTCCATAATCTTCGCACAAAATCCTGTGCATCAACTGCGCGGCTTCCTCAAAGCAGGCGGTCGTCGCGGAATTATCCAGATATACTTCCATTACCGTTTTTCCTTCCTAAACCCTATATCTTTAATATATGTTTTTTATCTCCGACAGTGCCAGCTCCAAATGGTACATCAGCCATGACAACACCGTAAGTCCTGCCGTCTCGGTGCGCAGGATTCTTTTCCCTAAGGTGACCGGCACTATGCCTGCCGCCACCGCCTCCGCAACCTCGCTCTCCTCGAAACCGCCCTCTGGCCCGATAAAAACTGCCACGCTCTCGCCGGGGCTTATGGACTCCATAATTTTTTTCGTGTGCGCCATATCCTTGGCAAGTTCATAGGGAATCAGTTTCACATCCATTTCCCGCGCGTAGGCTGCCGCTTCCTTCATGGTCATCGGCTCCTGCACCACGGGAATGACCCCTCTTTTGCTCTGTTTCGCCGCCGCCTCCGCAATGCCCTGCCAGCGGTTCACCTTCGCCCGCGCCTTCTTCTCGTCGAGCTTCACCACACAGCGTTTCGCCGCCACAGGAATCACCTCGTACACGCCAAGCTCCACGGCTTTCTGCACAATGAGTTCCATCTTATCCGCCTTGGGAATCCCTTGAAAGAGATAAATTTTAGAGGGCAGCTCCACCCCCTCTTCCTTGACAAAGCGCAGCGAACAGATGACCTGATCCTGCGCAAACTCCTCAATGCCGCAGCGATATTCTTTTCCGTCCACGCCGTTTCTGACCGCGATCTCCTCGCCGGTCTTTAAGCGCAGGACATTTTTTATATGATTGACATCGCTGCCCGTTATAATCACTTTTTTATCCTGAATCTGTGAAGGTTCCACGAAAAACTGATACATTGCCCGTCTCCATTCCGGCGGCAAATATACTTACCCGCACAATCATCCCGCCACTTTTCCATGCTGGCTTTAATCTGTTCTTCTCAAATCTGCTGCCGCCGCTTACGCATCCCGTTTCTTTCGCGCGCGGAGCTCATGTTTCAATCGTTTTGACCGTATATGCTCTACAAACCTCACCAGCAGCGCAAACACAAGCACTCCCACGACAGCGCCCGCGCTGTCAATGCACACATCGGAAAACCGCCCGGACCGCCCCGCCACAAAGAGCTGATGAAACTCATCCGTGGCGGCATAGACGGCGGTCGCCCCGGCGGCTGTCACACTCCTTCGCAGGAAGCTCATCTCCCATTGACCGATCCATATGTAGAGAAGCACGGACAAAATACCGAATTCCGCCATATGTGCCGCCTTCCTCACCAGACCTTCTATGGCGTCCGCAATCTCCTTCACCCGCTCATCGCTTAAGTCCAGATGAAAAAAAGATCTGGTAGAACTTACCATGTGGTAGGTAAAGCTCGCGCTGACTTCCCCGGACGCCTCCTTTTCCTGCGCGGAAAAAGCGAAAATAACGCACATCCACACAATCGCCAGCGCACCCGCCAGATTTCTAAGCAGTACCATTCCGAATTTTTCTTCCGATTTTTTCATATCTGCCCCATTCATTCATAACGCATGTTATTATTTTATGACACCCCTGCTGCTTCCTGCTTTTCGTGATGCCCTCCCACGCGCACAACCTTCCGCGCCGTCACAGACCGCCATTCGCCCTGTTCTCCCACTTCCAGAACTGTAAGCCCCGCCGCCTCACACGCCGCCGTTACCAGTCCTTCTTTTCCCTCGATAATACCCGAAGTGATATAGATGCCGCCCGGCTTCAGGCACGGCACGATAACCGGCGTCAGCGGCACAAGCACGTCCGCCAGAATATTCGCTGCGACAATATCATAGCACCCGTAGCCGACCCTGTCCTGCACATCCTTTTCCGTAATGATATTGCCGATAAACAGCTCGAAATCTCCCGATGAAATGCCGTTGGCGTCTTTATTCTGCTTCACAGCCTCCACCGCACAGGGATCCAGATCCGTGCCCACAGCGTGTTTTGCGCCGTACATAAGCGCGATAATCGACAGGATGCCGCTGCCCGTCCCCACATCCAGAAGTTCCGTCTCCGGCGTCACATATTTTTTGATCTGCCCGATACAGAGCCTCGTGGTCTCGTGCATACCCGTGCCGAATGCCGTGCCCGGATCAATGTGCAGAATCTTCTTATCCCGGTCTTCCTCCTTCACTTCCTCCCACGAGGGAATCACGAGAAGATCGTCTATGTAAAACTGGTGGAAATACTGTTTCCAGTTATTGATCCAGTCGATATCCTCCGTCTCGGACACCGTGACGGTTCCTTCCCCGATGCCCATAAACAGGCGAACCTCCGACAACGCCTCCTCAATTCGCAAAAGCACGCTCTCTTTGTCCGTCTCCTCTCCGCCGAGGTCAAGCATCCCGTTCTCCTTTTCCTCCACGAAAAAGCTGAGATACGCCGTGCCGTCATCGGTCTCGCTCTCCGGCAGGATATCCACAAACATCTGCTCTTTTTCCAACGGAGAAAGGGGCACTTTGTCCTCGATCTGCGCCCCCTCAAGCCCTCTGTCGTAGAGTTCGCTGATAATGATATCCTCCGCCTCCACGACCGTCTTTATCTTGAATTTCATCCACTTCATGGATCGATTTACTTCCTTTCGCTGAGTTCCAAAAGCTTCGTCTTTAACTCGTTCTCCATCACGCGCATCTCTTCCTCGGCAACCTTTCTCTTCTCCCTGCCGTCCGCCTGAATCTTCATCACCTCGTCCAGCGTGGAAATCAGGTTCGCGTTGGTGGTCTTTAACGTCTCCATGTCAATGATGCCGCGCTCCGACTCCTTCGCGCTCTCAATGGCGGAAATTTTGAGCACTTCCGCGTTCTTCTTCAGAAGCTCATTGGTCATGTCGGACACTTCCCTCTGTGCCCTCGACGCCTGCTCCACATGGGTTACGCCCAGCGCCAGCACCATCTGGCTCTTCCACAGGGGGATGGTATTCACAATGGTTGACTGGATTTTCTCCACCATCATCGTATCGCTGCTCTGCACCAGTCTGATCTGGGGCGCCGTCTGGATCGAAACCATTCTGGTCAGTTCCAGATCGTGCAGCTTTTTCTCGAAACGGTCACAGAGCGCTTCCAGATCCCTCGCCGCCTGCGCATCCTCCGGCAGACCGCTCGCCTTCGCTTTCTCCAGAAGTTGTGGCAGTTCCGTCTCCCTCGTCTCGGCAAGCTTCTTCTTGCCCGCCAGTATGTACATGGAAAGTTCCTTAAAGTACGTCAGATTCAGTTCGTACATCTTATCCAGAATAGAGATGTCCTTCAAAAGCTGTACCTGATTATCCTCCAGCGCCTCACAGATTTTATTTATGTTCGTCTCCGCCTTGGAATATTTCGCCTTCATGGTTTCCAGCTTCTGCGCGGGTTTCTTAAAGATGCCAAGGAACCCTTTTTCTTCCTCGTCAAATCCCTTCAGCTGCGTCACCACATCGGAGAGCATATCACCCACTTCTCCCAGATCCTTCGTCTTTACATTCTCAAGCGCGCTGCCGGAAAAATCCGCCATCTTTTTCTGGGTTCCTACACCGTACTGCAAAATCGCCGTGGAATTGTGCAGGTCGATCTGCTTCGCAAACTCGTCCACCTGCCGTCTCTCCTCGTCGCTTAAGACCGAGTCGTCCAGATCCTCCTTCATCTCCTTCACCTGCGGAATCTCCGCCAGAGGCTGCTTGTCCTTCACTGCATCCTCCACTTCCCCGAACACCAGCGTCGGCGCCTGCTGCTCCATCACATCAATTTCGTTCATAGTCCCCTCCTTATTTATGATAAATAACCATCCTGTTTCAGTATCGTATGTAGGGCGGAAATATCCGACTGGATATCCCACGCCTTCTCCCGGAACAGCTCGTCCAGAAACTTTTCAAATGCCTCGTTGATATTGTCCACTGCCGTCTCGATCTCCCGCTTCGTCTGCTCGATGTTGGACAGATCCAACTGCTGGCTGTCCAGATCGCGGTACGCCTCCAGAAGCTTTTTCGTGGTGGGCAGATAAAAACTCAGCATCTTTCTGAGTTCCGTCGCAAGTTCCGGCTCTTTCTCCACCTGATCGAAAATCCTTGTGACTAAAAGTTCCAGCCGGTCCAGCTTGTCCGACATCTCCTCACCGGGTATCTGGTCGTTGCACTGTCTGATCAGACGCACATAGTCTTTCCCTTCCTCGATCACTTCTGCCGCCGCACCCAGACGTTCCCGCTCCTGCTGCCTGCGCTCGTCGGCAAGCTTTTCGATCTCCAGCTTTTTCTGCTCTTCCTCATAGTTTTTCTGGGTGAGCATATACTGGTCATACATCTCGTCGCTGGCAATCAGGCAGGTCTGTTTCTGGTCCAGATGCGCCTGTTTGAACATGCCAAGATGAATCATCTGCCGTAAATCTTTTACGACGAAGCGTTCGCTCTTGCCCGTCCGCTGCGCCATCTCCTGAATGGAGCAGTACAGCTTGTCCTTCACCATGCCGACGTATCTCTTATAGCGTTTCGCCCGTCCTGCCAGTCTCGACCCGTGGCAGCCAAGCCACAGACCCGCCGCCGTGAAAATCCCCGAGATAACCACCGGGATGATAGATTTTGAGTAGAGCACCAGCTCGCCCACCGAGCCAAGTAGTGCAAGCGCCGATATCCCCATCACGCCATAGCCCGCTCCCATGCACACCACGCCGGACACCGTGCCCTTCGGCGTACTCTGGAACAGTCTGGTGTCCGGGCGGGCGTTAGGTCGTTTGTATAAAGGGTTGGACGCATAGGGGCTTACCGGCGCGCCATAACCCGCATTCCCACCGAAGCCTCCGGCACCGCCGTGACCCGCATTTGCGCCAGATCCACCCGCCGCGCGACTTATACTCTCGCCAACCGTCTCCACGGTGCGCTCTATGCCGTTTCCCACATCGTTGACCGCCCGGTTCACGCTCTCGCCAACCGTTCCCACAGTGCGCCCCACCTCCCGCATGGTGCGGTTTATGGTTTCATTCACCGTGTCGCCGATGTTCTTTCCCAGATTCGTAAAATTGCCCGTGTCCACCGCCTGCTGTACCTGATCCCGGATATCCTCCCCGGCGCGATACCACTCATTCTTGTCCATACTCCACGAACTCTCCATATTCATCCCAGATATTGCATATCCAAGTGCTGCCCTGATTAAAGACGATCTCCTCGTCCGCCTCGTCATAGAACTTCGCCGGCGTAAAGTCCCCGTCAAAACGTTTCCACGTGCCCTTGATCACCTTGCCGTTTGTAAAGACAATGGCTTCGCCCTCTCCGTGCACGCCGAAGGCAAGATAGTCGTGCGAATCCCTGACTTCCCCGTGGCAGTACTGGAACACCACGTTGCTGACGGTAAGCTGGTCGCCCGTAAGCTCATCAATCTGCTTCTTGCCGTCCTGATAGCGGTAGTAGAGCTGGTCATCCTCGTGATATTCAAAATACGGATGGTACGCGCCGTAGCCACCGGAATTATTTGAGGACTTGCCGCCCGGATAAACGTAAGCCGCATCCTCATTGTCTGCATACTCCGCTCTCACCTCATCCGCCGCGAACAGGAAAGGCGGCACATAATCGTCGTCATAATTCCAGTCGTATCCGAGCCTGTCCACCGCCTTGAAAAGACCGTCAATGAAAAGATACCCGGTAAATTCTGTCGCGTAACCGGGACGCTTGTGTCTGCCATACGCCTCGTCCGCCGGATTGTGGATGCCAACCACAGCCGCGCTGACATTGTAATAGTTCGGACGGTTGATCAGCTCCTCCACGTAAGGCACCGCCAATCCCCAGTTACAGTAAATCGCTTCATATCCCATAGCCTGATAGACATAATAGTCTCGGCTCGACCGCACAGGCCCGATCCGGTCCAGATCGTCAAAATTCTCAAACACACCCATCAGACGGGTGATACGTCCCTCCACCGGCGCCTCGTATATAATGCCCGCACGGGAAAGCCCGTACTGGGGCAGCGCCGGCGCATTGTTCGGTATCATCACGGCAATGGGCCTTCTCTTCGCCTGCGCCACGTCCGTCCACTCTCCCGTCAGATAGCTCTGGATTTTGCCGTCCTTTTCCACGCGCTCCGCAATCACGAGCGACTCCGGCTCTTCCTCTTCCGGCTCCTCTTCCACAACAGGCTCTTCCTGCTCCTCCGGCTCAATCGGTTCAATCTCAAGCTGCGGCGGTGCAGCCTCCTCCTGCTCTTCCGCCTTGGCGCAGCCCGCCAGAAGAAGCGCCAATATACAAATTAAAAGGATCCCTTTTTTTGTCTTCTTTTTTGTACATTTCATAATCTCTCTGTATCCCTCACTTATCCTTTTCTCATGGTCAGTATCTGTTGCTGCCGCTATTTTATACTACCATAAAAACACAAGAAATGCGAAGAAAAATTAAAAAACCTGCCTTCACTGACAATTTCAAGGAAGGCAGGTAAAAATAACAACCGTTTTTAATTAATACACTACCGGCTTTCGCGCAATTTCAAATTTCACCGTCACGCTTCCGCCATATTCCGGCGCAATTCCCGTGATAGTCACGCTCCCGCTGCTCCTGCCGGATTTCATGTTTGCGCCGTAAGATATCGTATAGTCTCTTCCTTCCACAAACGTTTTCCCGCCGGAGATGTCGCGGACCGTCACCGCAGGCGTAACCTGCGTTCCTGTGTAAACCGCCTCCGCAACCGTTATCTGTAAATCCCTCTTTACAAATTTTGTCCGATAGACCGGCAGCGGTACGACAATCTCCCCGTCCGCCTCATAATTGCTGTCCGCTATCGCGCTGATGACGGCTCTCGGTCTCAGTTCCTGCAAAGTGTTGTCCGTGTCCGCATTTCCCTGCTTAACCGCCTCTTCATAAGCTTCCAGATACGCTTGATAATCCGTCTGCGTATTTTTCTCATAGCTGATCTCATAATCCGTATTCGCGCGAAGCGCGGTCCTGCCGTCCATCAGCTTTACTGCCGGCTTATACACATAATCGTCCGCTTTGTCTTGTTGATAGACAGTCTCTGCCGCCTTTATCTTTATGTCGCCGCTGTCAACGGCATGTTTCAAACCGCTCTTCGTGATTCGGAAAGTGATGTCAAAGCTGCCGGTATAGTTACCCTTTCCCTTTACCGTAACCGTGGGCGGCTTTTCCGCGGAGACCTCCGCTACCGCTCTGTTGTTCTTATACGCAAGGGTATAGTCCTTCCCTCTTTGCAGTACAAATCCTTCCCTGTTTGTAAGGACAATCTCCTCCACAGGTTTCACGCCGGCTTTGCTGTACTGGAACGCCATATGATCCATTGTCTCCGCGCGCTTTACCTGCTCCGTGTCGCCAAGATCCGCCGCCGTGATTTTGAATGTTTTCTTAAAACTGCCGCTGTAACCCGCCTCTTCGACGCCCTTAAAGGTCATTGTGGCAGTACCTTTCTTTATATTCCTAACGTAGGTGATGGTGTAATCTGTTCCGTACCGCAGCGGTTCCGGCTCTTTGTCTTTCTCGTTGTAAGTCAGGGTAACCTGATTCTGTGTCAAAGCCCTGCCCGTGTACACCTTGTCTTCTATACCGCCCACCTTGACCGTTCCCGCCGAAAACTTCCTGCCCTTTATGCGGAAGGCGATGGTTTTCGTCCCGGCATACTCCCCGTTTCCAGTGATGACAAGCTCCGCTTTGCCGACCTTATTATGGTTGCGGTAGGACACCGTATAATCGCGCTGCGGTTTGAGGAATATTTTACCATACTTTACGGTAAATACATCCGCGCCATTCTCCTGTGCCGCGGTCAGTTTCACCGCTTCGCCCGTAAATGTGATATTTTTAAGGTTTTTGCCCAGCGTGATCGTGGCGTTTTTCATCAAGTGCGCCTTATCTCTCACCCAGACGGTCCTACTGATGCTCCCCTTGTAATTGTTGATTCCCTCAACCGTCAGCAGGTACTCCCCTTCATCTCCTTTGGGAATTTCCGCCAGAGGCAGCTCCTCGCCCGCCGGACGACTTTTCCCGGACTGGTCGCGGGCATTTTCTACCGTCAGACGCAGATTAAAATCTACCCCCAGTTTCATGCCTCTGACATACTTAATCGAGGAAAAAGGTTTCTGCACCCTGTTCGCCGTCACGAGCTGTTCCGACACTTTCAACGTAACTCCGGCAGCCGCCTGCTCTGTGCCGTCACCAATCGACGCGGGGAGAATATTGAAATTCACTTTGACCTTATTCGCTTCACCGTCTTTGAGTCTGTCCGTATAATTGCCCCTGCCGGTAATCTCCACATAGGGAAGCGCAGGGTTGAAGTTGACGCCCTCGCCGTTTCCTTTCTTCAGCTCGCCGTCCTTGTTGGCATTCGTATTATTGTAGTATCTGATCTGGTAATCCCTGCCGGATTTTAACAGCGTCTCCCCGTCATATACGCTGACCACAGGCTTACATGGCTTTCCCGTATAATAGACGTCCGCTATCTCCTGATAGGCAAAACCGCCGCCTTCTCTGCCTTCCTCCATCCACTTTGCATACAGCGTCATATCCGCCTGCACGATATCCGCATCGAAATCCCATGCTTTTGTGCACGCGGCATCCCGGTACCAGCCATCAAAGCGATAACCGGCCACCGTCGGGTTCTCCGGCTCTGCCACCGTTTCCCCCACTCTCAGACCGATCTGCGGCGCAGGCGGATTTCCATGCCCCTGCACATCAAAGGTTACGGAACAGGAAACCTTCTCTTTTGCAACGGTCAGTCTGCCGTTCTCATAGCTTATCGTATAATTCGCGCCCGCATCCGCCCCGGAGGGGACAATGTCATACTGCCCGGCAGATGACGTATCTGTAACAGCACAGGAAAATACGGGTTTCGTCACCAGCTCATCCGTTCCGATCAGCCCGCTCACCTCATACTCGTACACGCTGTCCGGCGCTACAGCTTCCCCGATCAAGATCGTTTTATCTCTGGCACGTATCAGAACCGGGGCAGGCTGGATCTCAAAGATCCTGCTGATACTGCCGAGATAACAGCCGGCGCCTGTCACAGTCACAGTCGCCCTGCCCACATTTCTGTTATTTTCATAGGACAGTTCATAATCCTGCCCTTCTCTCAGGACAACGCCGGAGGACAACACCGTAACTTTCGGTTCCAGTTCTACGCCGGCGTACACGAAACGGTTCCTCTTCAAAGTGACATCCACGTGGTCTCCAAACGTCTCCTGCACCGTCACCTGCGCCTGTACATCCAGTCCCTGAAATTTCTCCGCCTCGTCTGGTATAAATCCTGCCGAAAAGCTGTAAACACCCACCCGGTCAACCGTCTGCGTATCATCCTCCCGCCATATATACATCCCGTGCGGATTGTCGGGGAACGCCATCTCCCGCAGCCTCTGCCCGACCGACGCTGTCAGCTTCGGTTCTTCCACGATCAGCGTGTCAAAGCTTCCCATATAACCGCCGGCAGTAACGTTTACCTTACATATCCCCGGCTTTGAAGAATCGAAGCCGCTGATCATAGACCCCGAAATCGCAACGGTTTTCGTGGCGCTGCCGGACGGATAGGTGACGGTTCCCCCTGTGAGACTGATCTTCTGCCCCACTTTATAGGTGGTGGTACTGGGCGGCACGATTTTATATGCCTGCGAATATTTGCAATACTTCGCCAGATTCGTGTACACTTCCTCCGCCGTCTTAAGTCCCCGCGTGATATATTGCAGGCGGTTGTTTGCGTCAATATAACAGATCACCGGCATGGCAACCGCCGTATTGTAAATACCTGCCTCCAGCAGGTACAATATCATGTTCTCTTTATTCTTTGTGGTCGTGTCATAGGAAAAGGTAATCTGTTCGCAGCCGTACTGTCTCTGAAACGCCGCGACAGTGTCCTTCGCTCCGCCGTCTATCTCCAGCGCATAGATATCTATACCCGCAAATCTGTCAATGGATCTGCTGATTCCGAGAACCGTACTCTGACAGTTGCCACAGGAATTGCGGTAAAAAACAAGAAGCTTCGGTCTGCCCTCCGCGATGGAACTGATCTTCGTACCGTCCAGCGCCATATAATCCTGCGAGAGATTTGCCAGGTCCAGCGCCACACCGCTTTCCGGCAGAGGCGCCGGATCCGCGCCTCCCACACCGATATCCGCCCGCAGCACTTCCTCCTTTTCCGTGAGATTGGGAGACTGGTGAAGGCTGTAGCGCACCGCCCCTCTGTAATACGCGCTGCCGTATATATAGCCATATGTCGTATTAGCGGTAAACTCCGTCCTCATGTCCGTGCCGCTTAAGGAAACGCTGTAAATATTCGCTTTGTCATTGAAGTACAGGCGGTCGTCAATGCGAAACAGACCGGAATAGGCGCCCGGCCATGCCATCGGTCCGTTCGGCCATGCCAGCCACTTGTCAATCTTCTGCATCGCCATTCCGCCTGACGTGACCGCGTTCAGGTCGGCTTTCATCAGCGCCGGTCCCCCCTGCCAGCCGGCGGGCGATATGTAATAACACCCGTTGCCCGAAAGCACCATGGGCGACGTGCAGTCCGTCCAGAAAGCATTGTCATAGCGCGTATCTGTCGCCCGATAGTCCACCACACTACTGCCCTTGGTCACAACCCAGTCATGGTGCTTATGATTTTCATCCTGAAAAACCGCGTCGCTGCAGAACATGTAGTTATGTGTCGCCCTTCCGACAAGATCCCAGACAGGATCGTCCCACGTGACATCCACCTGATAATACTGCCCGTCCAGTCTGACCATGTTCCATGCGTGATCCATCTCATCGCTGGTGACCATATGGCACTCGATCCCCACCTGATTCAAGAGATATTTATAGGCGAGGGCGTATCCCTGACATACGGCGGCACGCTTCACAAAAACCCCGTATATATTAAAAGATTCGGACGGCAGGGTGTTTGCTTTCAGATTCGCGTAATCGTACTCGCAGTTGACCGCCAGATAGTCATGCAGGACGATGGCTTTCTGCAGATCACTCATGCCCTGCTTCACCGATGCCAGCGCCTCGTCTACGCCTTTCTGACACTCGGAAGCATTCAGCGTGGTGTCGTAAGTAACCTCCAGACTCGTCAGCTTCAGCGCAACAGGGTCGTATGTATACCTAAAATCACCACTCACATAATAGAGATCCGGGTGCTCGTTTAACGTGCCGCTGAAAAGACGGTTTATTCTGGTCGGTTTTGTTGTCTCATACGGTATGTCATATCTGGATATATCAATCGACGCAACGCGCGCTTTCATCTGCAGGTACAGATCATCCATGATCTGTTCGTCCGTATATGCGGATTCCGCATAAAGCGCAATCCCCTCGTCCGCAGATGGGGCGCCGCCAAACTGATACGCACCCTCAGTCTCCGCATCCACCCAGACTTCCGCTTCCCCGGCAGACAGTAAGTCATTCCCGGAAATCTGCAGGTCATTTTCAGAAACCGTCGCATCATCCGCAGGAGGCGCTGTATCCGGCTCTTTGTTTTCGTCCTCTGTTTTCTCCGCCGGTGTTTCTTCTTCCCCGCCAACCGCAGGCGGCTCATCCGAGGGTGTTTCCTCAGCCACGCCATCCGATGGTATTGGCGCCTCAGACTCCGCCCCATCCGCAGGTGTTGGATTTTCAGACTCCCCATCCGCAGGCGTCTCCGTCTGCACCGGGTCCTCCTCCAGTTCCCCCTTCTCATCGGAAATGTCCTCCGGCGTCTCCGCCCCGGGCTGTTCCGTCTCTTCGCCGGACGGCTCTTCCCCTAAGTCTGCTCCGTCTGCACCATCTTCCCGGGTCTGTCCTTCTTCCTGCCGCGGCGCCTCTTCCTGTCCGGCAGGCGTCTCCGCCACGGTTTCCTGTGCTGCCGGCAGTTCCTCCGCATAGGAAACACCTCCCGGAAACTGTACCGATGCCAGCACCATTATAACTGTCAGAATACCCGCTAACATTCTTTTTCCTGATTTCATCCCGTCTCCCTGTCTTTCCTTAGAAATGGAATATATGTCAATTCTGTAATCAGCATATTATGCCGCACCCGCAAAGTCAACCAGATCCCTGATTTTTCCAGCAAAAAGGAGTGTACCCCGCAATACCAGTTACATTGCATTATACACTCCTGTCTTGTTTCCTCTTATTTTCGATCCCAGCCTGTTTAAAGCTTAAATCTCTTCTTCTTTTTCCCGCTGCCGCCCACCGGTTCATCGGATGCGTCGGAAGTTATGTTCTTTGCCGCGTTCAGACTGTCGCCCGTGCACTCATCAAACTGCTTCAGAAGCTCTTTCGCCTCGTGGGACAGCCTGTCGGGCACCTGCACCACCAGCGTCACGTAGTGGTCGCCGCGCACATCCTTATTTCTGAGGGACGGCACGCCCTTGCCCTTTAAGCGGACTTTGGTGTCGGTCTGTGTCCCCGCCTTCACCTCATAAATCACCCTGCCGTCCACGGTGTCGATCACGATCTCACCGCCCAGCGACGCGATGGCAAAAGACATGGGCACGGTGGAATAAATGTTCTCATCCTGCCTCTGGAAGATGGGATGTCTGCCCACTACCACCTCGACCAGAAGGTCTCCTCTGGGACCGCCGTTCGTTCCCGGCTCACCCTTATCGCGTATGCGGACGCACTGTCCGTTGTCGATACCCGCGGGGATGGAAACCTGTATCTTCTTTTTGTTGGCAATATAGCCCGTGCCCCGGCAATCGGGACATTTATCCTTGATCACCTTGCCCGTACCGTGACAGTCGGGACAGGTCTGCACATTGCGCACCGTGCCGAAGAAGGACTGCGAGGTAAATACCACCTGTCCTTTACCGCCGCACTTGCTGCAGGTCTCGGGGCTGGTTCCGGGCTTCGCGCCCATGCCGTGGCAGGAAGTGCACTCGTCCTTAAGCGTCAGCTCGATCTCTTTCTCCACGCCAAAAACCGCTTCCTCAAAACTGATCCTGACACTGGTTCTGATATTAGCGCCCTTCATGGGACCGTTTCCTCTTCCGCCGCCGCGTCTGCCGCTGCCGAAAAGGTCGCCAAAAATATCGCCAAAGATATCGCCGAAATCCGCGCCGTTGAAATCGAAGCCGCCGAAACCGCCTGCGCCGCCCGCACCGTCGAAGGCAGCATGACCATACTGGTCATACTGTCTCCTCTTCTCGGGATCGCTCAGAACGGCATATGCCTCCGAAGCTTCCTTAAACTTTTTTTCTGCCTCCGCGTCCCCGGGATTCATGTCGGGGTGATATTTCTTAGCCAGAACTCTGTATGCTTTTTTTATGGCGGCTTCATCAGCGCTTTTCTCTACGCCAAGCACCTCATAATAATCCCGTTTTTGTTCTGCCATGACTATGCCCTTCCTTGGATTAACTGTTCAAAAACATCCTGTTTATACTTCTCTATAGTCTCCGTCAACTACGTCGTCGGCTCCACCGTTGTCCCGAGGCGCCGCTTCCTGCGCCCCGCCCATATTGCTCATGTCGGGACCGCCCTGTGCCTGCTGCATGTTCTCATACATCTTTGTGAACAGGGACTGTGCGGAGTTCGTCAGCTTCTCCTTCGCCGCTTTCAGCTCGTCAAGCTGGCTGTCGGTAAGCTCCTGATCCTTGGTCTTCTCCAGAATATCCTTCACCGCCTGCAGGTCAGCCTCCACGCCTGCCTTCTCGGAAGCGTCGATCTTGTCGCCCACTTCATTCAGCGCTTTCTCTGTCTGGAACACGAAGGAGTCCGCCTCGTTTCTCGTGTCAACAGCCTCTTTGCGCTTCTTATCCTGCGCTTCAAACTCTGCCGCCTCTTTTACCGCCTTCTCGATCTCGTCATCCGACATGTTGGAGCCTGCGGTGATGGTGATGTGCTGCTCCTTGCCTGTGCCCAGATCCTTCGCGGACACGTTAACGATACCGTTGGCGTCGATATCGAAAGTTACCTCGATCTGCGGCACGCCGCGCATTGCCGGCGGGATACCGTCCAGACGGAACTGTCCGAGGGACTTGTTGTCCTTTGCAAACTGTCTCTCACCCTGCAGCACGTTGATATCCACCGCCGTCTGGTTGTCGGAGTAGGTGGAGAACACCTGACTGTGCTTGGTGGGGATGGTTGTATTTCTCTCAATCAGTCTGGTAGCGACACCGCCCGCTGTCTCGATGGAAAGTGAAAGCGGCGTTACATCCAGCAGAAGGATTTCGCCTGCGCCCGCGTCGCCCGCAAGTTTACCGCCCTGCACGGAAGCGCCCAGAGCCACGCACTCGTCGGGATTCAAGGACTTGCTCGGCTCTTTTCCGGTAATCTGTTTTACTTTCTCCTGTACTGCCGGCACACGGGTGGAACCGCCCACCAGAAGCACCTGCCCGATATCCGCATTGGTCAGACCCGCATCCTTCATCGCGTTCTGTACGGGGATTGCGGTGCGCTCTACGAGGTCGCTCGTCAGCTCGTCAAATTTCGCTCTTGTCAAGTTCATGTCAAAGTGCTTGGGACCTTCCGCCGTCGCTGTGATGAAAGGAAGGTTGATATTCGTAGTCGTTGCGGAAGAAAGCTCCTTCTTCGCTTTCTCAGCCGCCTCTTTCAGTCTCTGGAGCGCCATCTTATCATTGGACAGATCTACGCCCTCCTGCGCCTTGAACTCGGAAAGCATCCAGTCGATGATCTTCTGGTCAAAGTCATCGCCGCCCAGATGGGTATCGCCGTTCGTGGCAAGCACTTCAATGACGCCGTCGCCGATCTCGATGATGGACACATCAAAGGTACCGCCGCCCAGATCGTACACCATGATCTTCTGCTCTTTTTCATTGTCAAGACCGTAAGCCAGCGCCGCAGCCGTAGGCTCGTTGATGATACGCTTTACGTCCAGACCCGCGATCTTGCCCGCGTCCTTGGTCGCCTGTCTCTGGGAATCGTTAAAGTAAGCGGGAACGGTGATGACAGCCTCCGTCACCTTCTCGCCGAGGTAATTCTCCGCGTCCGCTTTCAGCTTCTGCAGAATCATAGCGGAAATCTGCTGCGGGGAATACTTTTTGTCCGCGATCGTGCGCCCCTTGTCCGTACCCATATCTCTCTTGATGGAGGCGATTGTGTTGTCCGCGTTGGTAACCGCCTGACGCTTAGCCGGCTCACCCACAAGTCTCTCCCCGTTCTTTGTGAAAGCCACAACAGACGGAGTGGTTCTCGCGCCTTCCGTGTTCGCGATGACAGTGGGCTTGCCGCCTTCCATAACTGCCACGCAGCTGTTCGTAGTTCCTAAGTCGATGCCGATAATTTTACTCATAATGTTTACTCCCTTTCTGAAGCGCCTACGCTCCTTTGCCTTATTACTTCATCTCACATTGTTATTGTACGACTGCCACCATACTGTGTCTGACCACGCTGTCCCTGTAAGTATATCCCTTCTGCAGTTCCTGCGCGACCGTGCCGGACTCAAACTCCTCGCTCTCCGTCTGCATCACCGCATTGTGGAACTCGGGATTAAATTCCTCCCCGACTGCCGGGATCGGCTTCACGTCCAGATTTTCCAGCTCTGTCATAAGCTGTTTATAAATCATCTGCATACCCTGCGCGATGGCGCCATCTTTCTCTTCCTCGGGTACGCTGGCAAGCCCTCTCTCAAAGTTATCCACCACTGGCAGGATTTTTTCAATCACGCTCTTTGCGCCCGTCTCAAACATCGCTGTTTTCTCTTTCTCGGTGCGCTTGCGGAAATTGTCAAACTCCGCCATCTGGCGTTTTACCCGGTCCTCCAGTTCCTCCACTTTCTCTTTCAAGGGATCCTGCTTTTTCTTCTTTTTTTCCTTTTTCTCGCTCTTAGCCGTCTTCTCTCCGTCTCCTGCCGAAGGCTCGCCGGACGCTTCCTCCTGCGCCGCCTCCTGCTGCGGCATATCCTGTTCTTCCATCTCGTTTTCCCGTTTATCTTTTTCCTCTGCTGCCACTGTGCTCATCCCTTTCCTGTTTGATCCTTACTTATCTCTATATCTGTTCAGGCAGACCCTGCTGTTCCCGCCATTTTACTTCTTATATAAATCGTCCAGCTGATGTTTTAACAGCCTGAGATTGCTCACGACCTTCTCATAATCCATCCTCTTCGGTCCGATGATGCCAATGGTTCCCTTCATGCCAGCGTCCAGCTCGTAAGTCGCCGTCACAATGCTGCAGTCCTTCATGCCCGCCACCGGCGTCTCGTCGCCGATGTAAACCTGTATGCCCGTGTTATTGTCGCCCGAAAGGTTATCCTGCACCAGCTCGCTCAAAAGCTGTTTTTCCTCAAAGGTGGTGATCAGTTCGCTGGCTCTCTCGTGATCCGCAAGCTCCGGGTACTTGAAAAAGTTTTTCGTGCCGCTTGTATAAATCTCCAGATCCTCGTCTGCCTTGATCGCCTCCGCCACCGCGTCTATGACATTCGCCACAATCTCGCTGTGGATACCCGCCTGCTGCTTCATGGCAGCAATCATGCCGAGATTGATTTCCTCCAGCGAAAGACCGTTTAAGTGGGTGTTCAGGAGAATATTCAGCTTCAGCAGCGTCTCGTCGCTCAGTTCCTCGGAAACCGTCAGCATGGAGTTCTTAATCACGTTTCCCTCCACCACGATAACCGCCAGAATCTGCCTCGCATCCACCCGGGAAAGCTGGATAAATTTCAGCTTATTGCGGTGGTACTGGGGCGCGGAGATCATCGCCGCATACTCGGTATTGTTCGCGAGTACCTTTGCCGCCTGCTTGAGAAGGTGGTCCATCTTATCCTCCTTCTCCAGAAGCATCTCCTTCATCTCCTCGACTTCCCGCTCCTTCTCCTCCATCATCTTATCCACATAGAGGCGGTATCCCTTGTCTGAAGGAATCCTGCCGGCGGAAGTGTGGGGCTGCAGGATGTATCCCAGTTCCTCCAGATCCGCCATCTCGTTCCGAATGGTTGCGGAGCTTAAGTTTAAATCGGTGTACTTGGAAATTGTGCGGCTGCCTACCGGCTCCCCTGTCTCCAGATAGTTTCGGATGATGGCTTGCAATATGATATATTTTCTTTCGTCCAGCTGCATACCACATTCCCTCTTGTCGGATTGTTAGCACTCGACTTATTAGAGTGCTAACACCTTCTGGTAGTAAGGTATCACTTCTTTTTTACATTGTCAACATCTGAATGGAAAATATTTATAAAAAAAGTATGAAGAATAAAATACGGTCAGTTTAGCATACCCTAAACTGACCGCCTGCATTCTTTTTGTCTGATATGATTAGATATTGAACTGGCCTCTCTCCTCGCCGTTGATCACATAGTAAACAATGCTCTCCTCCGGCTTCACATAAAGCTCTACCGCTTTGAAATCGCCAACTTTTTTCTTCAGGTCATACTTCCATACATCCTTTGCAATCTTTACAAGATCCTCTGTGGTGTATGTCTTGCCGGAGAACTGTACATGTACGGTTTCTTTTACTGCAGCCTTTCTGGTTGTAGTGGTGGTCTTCGCCGCCGTCTCTTTCTTAGCTGCCGCGGGCTTTCTGCCGGGCTTCTTCGCCGCAGGCTTTCTGCCGGGTTTCTTTTTCGTCTCAGTTTCTTTTGCCTTTTCTGCTACAGGCTCTGTCTTCGCCGCAGGTGCTGCCACAGGTGTCTCCGCCGTCGTTGTCTTTGTATCTGCCGCCTTGTCAGCCTCCGGTTTTACAACCGGCTTCTTTGTTTCTGCCATGAGTAATCTCCTTCCCCACTTTCACTAAAACTGCTTTTTCATAATCTCGATCTGTTTACTGTAACGCCATGTATCCCCGCAAAACTACCTGCTACATGACCCTGCTAGATGTATCTTATCTCAATAAAACGGGGCTGTCAACCAACAATCTGTAACAAATAGTTAATTTTTATTATAAAATCTTATACGAATTGACATAAAAAAGCCCCAAAACCGCCCTGTTTTAACACCTTACGCCAGCGTAAAGTACAAAAGCACCGCCGCGCCGAGCACAATTCTGTACCAGCCAAAAACCTTAAAATCATGCTTTTTGATATAGCCCATCAGGAAACGGATCACCGCTACAGACACGGCAAAAGCCACCACCATTCCTACCAGCAGAATGATAAGTTCCTCCCCCGTAAAGGAGAAGCCAAACTTCAAAAGTTTTAACAGGCTGGCGCCGAGCATGACGGGAATCGCCAGAAAGAAAGTGAACTCCGCCGCCACGGTTCTCGACACGCCGATCAGAAGCGCACCCACAATGGTTGCGCCGGAACGGGACGTCCCCGGGAACACCGCCGCCAGAAGCTGGAAAACACCGATCATCAGCGCCGTGCGGTAAGTGATGTCATTCAGTTCTGTAATCTTCGGCGTCATCTTCTTATTTCTGTTTTCAATCAGAATAAAGGCGATACCGAACACGATCAGCGCAATGGAAACGCACCACGGATTGTAGAAGAGCGCATCCAGCACATCGTCAAATGCAAGTCCCACGATTGCTGCCGGTATACATGCCACGAGAATTTTAAACCACAGTACGAAAATGTCCTTCTGCACCACAGGCTTTTCTTTGAAGCGGAAGGGAAATATCTTATTCCAGAAAAGAAGCACCACCGCCAGAATCGCCCCGAGCTGGATCACCACCAGAAACATCTCCCAGAAATCCTCACTCACGTTCAGGGTCACAAATTCATTTAAAAGAATCATATGCCCGGTGCTGCTGATGGGGAGCCATTCCGTAATACCCTCCACGATGCCGAAAAGCACCGCCTTTATAATTTCTATGATGTCCATATTTTCCTCCCTATTCCAAATATTCGAGCAGGTCCAGATAACACGCCTGCGCGTCGCGGTAACCTTCCTCGTAGAGCGCCTTCATCTTTTCCTTATCCTTCTCGATCCTGCCGACTTCGCTTTTCCGTTTCGGACGGATCACAAACAGCTCACCCTTCCGTTTCTTTTCTTCCATATATTGTACGGTGGTATTATAGGAAAGATGCCTTTCGCGCATCAGTTCGTACACTTTCGGGTAGCGGAAATAACGCGCTCTCACAAGTGCAAGCTCCGCTCCGGCGGGCTGTCTGACAAAGCCCTCCTCCTTGGTCATAATCACCACGTTTTTCCTGTTGCCGTCCTGTATGGACTTCCTGATGGGAATCGAATCGCTGATGCCGCCGTCCAGATAATACCTGTCTCCTATCTTTACATTCCGCGAAACCAGCGGAAGCGAACTGGACGCGCGCACCGCAAGCAGATCTTCCCGCAGATCCTTAAGCGGCAGATAGGCAGGCTTTCCCGTCTCGATATCCGTCGCCACCGCAAAAGCCCTGCCCTCAAATTTCGCCGCCGCGTCATAGTCAAAGGGATCGAGATAATTCGGGATCAGACTGTAATTCATATCCACGCCAAACAGATCGCCGGTCGTAATAAGACTCCACTTCCCGCAATACTGCTTCATGTCCAGATAGTCCACGCTGATGCGCAAAGACCGCCCCCTCTGCCCCGACATATAGTTGCAAAGATGACACGCCCCCGCCGACACACCGTAATTGTCGGAAAACAGTATCTCCTTCTCCATAAAGAAATCCAGAACACCGGCAGTATAAATGCCCTTCATACCGCCGCCCTCCAGAATCAGTCCTGCCTGATACATCATAATAGAACTCCCTTCCTCTGGAACCTAGTAATTTTCCTTCATAAGTTTTCTGAACGCATCCAGCGACCGCTCCACCTTCTCCGTATCAATACAGTAAGCGATCCGGAAATATCCCTTCACACCGAAACTGTCACTCGGCACGAGAACCAGATCGTACTTCTTCGCCTTTTCCGAAAAGGCAACTGCATCCGGCTCCGGCGATTTCGGGAACATGTAGAACGTGCCGCCCGGCCGCACGCACGCAAAGCCTAAGTCCGTCAGTTCCTTATATAATATGTTCATGTTTGTCTCATAGACCGAGAGATCCGACGTCAGGTCCAGCACCTCCGCCACCGCAAGCTGAATGATGGACGGCGGACAGTTGTGTCCGGTTCCTCTGGAAATCTGGCTGCACATCACACTGATGATGTCCGCATCCGTACACTTCGGATTCACCGCCACATAGCCGATCCGCTCTCCCGGCAGGGAAAGGGATTTGGAAAACGAGTAGCAGGAGAGGGAATTGTCATAGAACGCGGAAGGATAGGGCGCATCCACGCCTGCAAACACGATCTCCCTGTAAGGCTCGTCGGAAATCAGGAAAATATCGTGCCCGTACTGTTTCTGCTTTTCCTCCATAATACCCGCCAGCTTTTTCACCGTCTCCGTGGAATAAGCCATACCCGAAGGATTGTTCGGCGTATTAATCAAAACTGCCGCCACCTTTTCCGTCAGCATCTCCTCAAACGCCTCGAAGTTGATCTGGAAGTTTTCGGTATCCGCGGGCACAACCTTGAGAACCGCCCCTGTCAGATTGATATAAGGCGCGTACTCCGGGAAATAGGGCGCAAAGGTAATCACCTCATCCCCCGGCTGTGCCACACACCGCACCGCGTGGGCGATCGCGCCCGCCGCACCTGTGGTCATAAAAATATGGTTCCCCGTATAATTCATCCCGAATCTCTTGTTGAGGGAAGCCGCCACCTTTTCCCTGACGGATGGAATGCCCAGACTCTGGCTATAACCGTGCAGCTCCATGGGATTTTTCTCCTGCAGCATCTTTATCATCACATCCGTAAATGCCTGCGGCACCGGCACCGAAGGATTTCCCAGACTGAAATCGAACACATTCTCATACCCGATCTCCTGCCCCCTCGCCGTCGCGAACTCCGAGAGCTGCCGTATCACAGATTTCCCTTGTAGCATGTCCTTATATTTTTGTACGATCATATCTCATTCTCCGTTTCTGATTGTATTTATTTTTCCTTCAAGTGTATAAGCCGCGCCTTGAAGTCCCCGCTGATCGGCGGTATATTAATCCCCGCATAGTGCAGCACATCGCCCCGGTACTCGGTCTGTCTGATCTCCTGCCAGTCCGCCGCGTTCCCGATCACGTAAGTTTTCTCAGGATCAAGCCCCGGAATACAGATTCTCCTGCTGTGGTAATTGGGACGGTTCAGCACCTGCACATAGGTGACAAGCGCCTCGCTCTTATCCTTCGCCACCACCGCGTAGCAGTCATAAAAATGATTGTCCGCATAGCGCGCGATCCGATAATAGTCGCCCTGCCGCACCAGATCGTTATATTTATGATACATCGCCACCTGATCCGGAATCATATTCCGATCCGCCTCGGGAATCTTCGTCACATCCAGTTCATAGCCGAAAGTGCCCGCCAGCGCCACATAGCCCCTCGTCTCAAAAGGCGTCGTCCTGCCCACCGTGTGGTTCGGGCAGTCGGATACATGCGCGCCCATGGTGGACAGCGGATAGATAAGCGCCGTGCCCGCCTGAATCGACAGCCGCTCGATCGCGTCCGCATCGTCGGAACACCAGATCTGGGGACTGTAATAAAGCATACCCGGATCAAACCGCGCCCCGCCGCCGGAGCAGTTCTCCAGAAGAAGGTTCGGGAAATCGGTAACCAGCCTCTCCTGCATCTCATAGAGCGCAAGCGTCTGTCTGTGCACCAGCTCGCCCTGTCTGTCCGCCGGAAGCCCGTAGCTGCCGAGATCGGAAAACTGCCTGTTCATATCCCACTTCACATACTCGATATTCGCGCTCCTGAGCACAGCCGCAATCCTGTCATAGACACAGTCGCGCACCTCCTTGCGGGTCAGGTCAAGCACATACTGGTTTCTGGCAAGGCTCCCCGTCCTGCCGGGAATCTGGATCGCCCAGTCGGGGTGCTCCCTGTACAGATCGGAATCGGGGGAAATCATCTCCGGCTCCACCCAGATGCCGAACTTCATCCCCAGCTTATTGACCTCGTCCACCAAGTATTTCAGCCCGCCCTTAATCTTGGACTCATTCACAAACCAGTCGCCCAGACTGGAATTGTCGTCGTCCCTGTGCCCAAACCATCCGTCATCCATCACAAGCATCTCTATGCCCAGCGCGGAAGCCTGTCTGGCAATATCCAGAAGTTTGTCCGTATTAAAGTCAAAGTAAGTCGCCTCCCAGTTATTGATGAGGATCGGTCTCTTCTTGTCTTTATAAATGCCCCGGATCAGATGATTTCTGTACAGATCGTGGAAGTTTCTGGTCATGCCGCCCAGACCATCCGCCGAATACATGCAGATCGCTTCCGGCGCCTGAAAACTCTCTCCCGGTTCCAGTTTCCAACAGAAATCTTCCGGGTGAATGCCCATCATGGCGCGGATACTGCCAAACTGGCTCTCCTCGATCTGCGCGATAAAATTGCCGGAATAGACGAAGTTCATGGCGTAAACATCGCCTGTCTCCTCCGTCGCCGTCCTGCTCTTCCACGCCATAAAAGGATGCTCCTGATGACTGGACTCCCCGCGCACCGAGCCGACGCTCTGTTTGCCCTTTCTGACCGGGCATATCTGGATCGCGCGTTCCCTCGCCCATGAACCGTGCAGGGTAATCATCTCGTAATCGTCATTGTCCATATCTATGCAGGCGGATAACACTTTCGTCAGATAAACCGCCTCGCCGCCGTGATTTACCACTTTCACGCTTCTCGCAATCGCATCCGTGTCCGCAAAAATGCTGTAGGACAGAATTACCTGCAACTGCAATACCGGGTCTTCGCATGTGAGCTCCAGCGTCCGGCACGCATCCTTTCCGCCAAAGGTCGCCGGAAGCCCGGGAAGCGCCTCTTTGCCGTTATAAATGCGGTGGGACACATAGGAAAGGGAAACGCCCGTATGCCCGGACAGCGTGCGCACCGAAAGCGTTCCTTCTCTGTAATCGCCCAGATTGTGTCCCGTATACTCCATCGGAAACGTGTCTAAAAAGGAAGTTCTCTCCCTGTTGTTTTCCGAAGGGACAAAGGGCGGCTCCCCGGTACGCATCAGATACGCCAGATCGTCCGAGCCAAGACTTCTTCCATAGTACACATGTCCCAGAAAATTCTCTTCATCCACCACACCGATACAGTAACTCGTGTGAGGCGTGTCCAGTTTAAAGATCCTGTTCTTTTCGTTGTAAGTAATGTTCATAATTTGATTTCCTTTCTATGCTTCATCCGCCCATGCAAGCGCACATCGGACGGCACGTTTCCATCCCTTCACAAGCTGCTCTCTCGTCTGTCTCTCCATCGTCACGTCAAACCGCTTTCCAAGCTGCCAGTTTTCACAGATTTCACCTTTGTCTTTCCAGTAACCCACCGAGAGCCCCGCCAGATACGCCGCGCCCAGAGCCGTCGTCTCGATACAGCTCGGACGGTGCACCGCGTGTCCCGTGATATCCGCCTGAAACTGCATCAGGAAGTCGTTGGCGCTGGCGCCGCCATCCACCTTCAATTCACTGAGCCCAATCCCCGCGTCCTCCTCCATCGCCTTCAGCACATCCATGGACTGATAGGCGATCGATTCCAGCACCGCCCGGACAAAGTGCTCTTTCTGGCAGCCCCTCGTAATACCCACCACAGTGCCCCGCGCATAAGGATTCCAGTAGGGCGTTCCCATACCCACAAAGGCGGGCACCACATAGACCCCGTTTGTATCGGGTACACGCATGGCGTACTTTTCGGAATGCTGCGCGATTTTCATCATCCGCATTTCATCCCGCATCCACTGTACCGCCGCGCCTGCCACGAACACGCTGCCCTCCAGCGCATAGGACGGTTCGGGTGTGTCCCCCGCCGCGATGGTGGTGAGCAGACCGCTCCCGGAGACGATCGCCTCTCTGCCCGTATGCATCAGCAGAAAACATCCCGTCCCGTATGTGTTTTTCACCTGCCCCGGCGCAAAACAGCACTGTCCGAAGAGCGCCGCCTGCTGGTCGCCCGCCGCTCCCGCGATGGGAACGGGCGCGCCGAAAATACTCGTATCGCTCTCGCCAAACACCGTCCCGGAAGGCTTCACCTCCGGCAGCATCTGTCCCGGAATCCGCAGCATGGAAAGCAGCTCCTCGTCCCATTCCAGCGTGTGTATATTGTATAGCATGGTGCGGGAGGCGTTCGTATAGTCCGTGGCATGTACCCTGCCCTTCGTCAGTTTCCAGATCAGCCATGAATCTACCGTGCCAAACAGCAGTTCCCCACGCTCCGCCCGCTCCCGTGCGCCTTCCACATGATCCAGTATCCAAGCAATCTTGCTGCCGGAAAAATAAGCGTCCGGCACCAGACCTGTCTTCGCCCGTATCGTTTCCGTATAGCCCTGCGCCTTTAACCCGTCGATAAACTCCGCCGTTCTCCGGCATTGCCAGACGATCGCGTTGTATACCGGTTCCCCCGTTTCCCGGTCCCAGACAATCGTCGTCTCGCGCTGGTTCGTGATACCGAGGCACGCAAGCTGCCCTGCATCCGCACCGATATTCGCCATCGCCTCGATCGCCACCGCGAGCTGTGACGCCCATATTTCGCGCGGGTTGTGCTCCACCCATCCCGCCTGCGGGTAAATCTGGGTGAACTCCTTCTGCGCCATGCTGCATATATTACCCTTCTTGTCAAACAAAATACAGCGGGAACTGGTCGTTCCCTGATCCAGCGCCATAATATATTTTTGCATAGATACCCCCATCTAAATCAGTTCCTCTGCGACTGCCGTCAAATATCTGCGCCCCGGCTGTTTATTATAAACTTCTCTAAGTATATAACGAGTCCGACGGAAAAACAATCTTCCATTTTTGAGAAAATGTACTATAATAATTCGAGATGGTTTCTCCGCACAGACATGACTTTGCGGATTTATGAGAGAAACAGGAAATACTATTTAAGAAAACATTCAGAAAAAAGAGGAAAACATACATGAGTATCACAGTCGTATTACAGCAGATGGTTATCATCTTTATTTTAATCGGGATCGGCATGATCCTTTACCGGCGGAAACTGATATCGGAAGAAGGCTCCAAACAGATTTCCGGCTTGATCATCAACGTCACCAACCCGGCGCTCTTAATCTGCTCCGCCCTTGACGACGGTCCCAAGGCGTCCCTGCAGGAACTGGGCATTGCCCTTATCGCTTACGCTGCCGTTTTTGCAATTTTGATCGCCGTAAGTTTTCTGATCCCCCGCCTTTTGCGGATACCCAAAAATCTGCACTACGCTTACCAGATGCTGACGATCTTCGGCAACGTGGGCTTTATCGGCATCCCCCTCGCCTCCGCGGTGCTCGGCAGCGAATCCCTGATATACGTGTCCATTTTTAACCTGCTCTTCAACCTGCTGATCTACACCTTCGGCATCTCCCTGCTGCAGAGAGCCGCCGCAGGACAGACGCCGGAAGAGGCAGCCGCTTTCGCCGGACAGGCGCAGGACGACATCTCTTTCTCTGCCGGACAGGTGCCGGATGGCGCGGCGGCTCCCGCCTCCCATCCCGGCTCAAACCGTCTGCAAAAGTTAGTCAACGCGGGCACTATCTCCGCCGCGGTTACCATTATCTTTTACCTCGGCAATTTCCGCGTGCCTGTGATCATCTCCTCCGCCCTCTCCTATACCGGGCGCGCCACCACCCTTTTATCCATGCTGGTGCTCGGCGTTTCCGTCGCGCAGATGGCGCCGAAAGATATCTTTTCCCACCCGAAGCTCTATGTATTTACGCTGCTTCGCCAGATTCTCGTGCCCATCGGCTGTATGCTTCTGATGCGCCAGTTCTCTGACCACAAAATGATTTTAAATACCATGCTTCTGATGGCAGCCGTACCCGCCGCCAACATGCCCCTTATGCTCGCCAAGCAGATGGACATGGAAACGGAGTCCATCTCGCAGGGGATAATTCTGACGACGGTGTTAAGCCTTGTGACGGTACCGCTGGCGTGTCTGTTTCTTATCGTAAAGTGACCGCCGCGCCAACTGATTTCCCCATCGCCAAAGAACTTGTCCCCGCCGCACCATTTCCCTTCTTTCGACATAAAATAGAGTAAAACGACACAGGATATTTATTATGTACTTTTTACTCTTCGCATTACTTCTCATGGCTGTTCTCGGCTGTATCCTCTTTCAGTGCCGGAGGAAAAAAATCATCTGTAAGATAAAAGAAATGGACTGCTGTACCAAATGTACCCTTCTGGATGAACTGGTTTACCCCTTCGGTTATCGTTTTCACTGTGACCATGGTTTCTTTTCCTCCACGGTGGACGCCCCGCAGCGGCACGCCGGATACACATGGCTCTATGACTATATGGCGCCCCGTTTCCAGATGGTGTTCGACGCCCTGCCCGTCTATTTTGACTACCGGGGGCGCACATGGCTGATCGAATTCTGGAAAGGGCAGTACGGCATCAACACCGGGGCGGAAATCGGCATATACCACACAGACCGCATTATCCCCGAATCGGAATATAAAACCGCATGGTTTTCCTGCGCGGAAGACCATGAAATGCTGGACTGTTCCTTCCTTCTGTGCAATGCCGGAAACGAGTGCATCCGCACTTCTGACCGTCACTGGTGGCTCACCGCCTTTCTGGCGGGCTGTTTTTCCAAACCTGCCTGTCTGTCCATGGAATCCTGCATCTGTTTCCCCAACCGGGAAATGCTCGCCGCCTTTCTGGACGGCTTAAAACGCGCCGGTGTCGCAGAAAGCGCCATCTCAGTACACTGTTTAAGCGTCTGTTTTGCCTTCTGTCAGACAGACGAAAGCTACAACTTGTCCACGCGCTTCTGGAGAAGTTTCTCCCAGTGGAAAAACAAACTTTTCTGCAGACTGTACCGATGGGTTACCAGACCTTTTTTCTGCACAGAGGACAGAGTCTTATATCTGTACTATTATCTCCCGGCTGCATTCCGAAAGCTTCTCCGTCTGCGCAGATTTCATAAACGCTGTCACAGGCGTTACAGCAGGAGGCACTGACCATGAGCGTGTCAACCCGTCTGAACCGCGCCTTTCTGGACGCGCCGATGCTTCCCCTTTCCGGCCGCTCCCGCTATGTCCTTATGAGCGACTGTCACCGGGGCATTGGCTCCTCCTCCGATAACTTTCTGAAAAACCAGCACCTGTATTTTGCCGCGCTGCAGCATTACTACCAGAGTGGGTTTACCTATATCGAGCTGGGCGACGGGGATGAACTGTGGGAAAACAGAAGCATGAAAAATATTATTGACGTGCACAGCAACGTGTTCTGGCTGTTCAAACAGTTCCATGAGGAAAACCGACTGTATCTGATCTACGGCAACCACGATATTGTAAAGCGGAAGAAAGGATACCCTGCCAAAAACTGCGACACCTATTTCTGTACGCAGTCCCAGCAGATGCAGCCTCTCTTTCCATCCCTCAATTTTTATGAGGGCGTTATTCTCACCACCGGGGCGCTGCCCGCTCACGCGCCCCGCGTATCGCTTTACCTGACGCACGGACATCAGGCAAGCCTGCTCAACTCTACGTTCTGGCGTCTCTCCCGCTTTCTTGTGCGGTATATCTGGAGCCCGTTGGAAAATCTGGGCGTACTCGACCCCACAAGCGCCGCCAAAAATTACAGAGTCAAAAACAAATGCGAAAGCCGCCTGAACAGATGGGCGGAGGAAAACCGCCGCATTCTGATCACCGGGCACACACACCGCCCGGCGCTGCCGGACACCCCCGCCCACTACTACAATACCGGGAGCTGCGTCCACCCCCGCTGTATCACATGCATTGAAATTGAGCGGATGGCGCTGACATTAGTCAAATGGAGTATGACCACCCGGGCGGACAGCACGCTCTATGTGGCGCGGGAAATTATCGCGGGGCCCGTGCCGCTTACACAATTTGTACCTTAATCATGTTCGTGGTGCCGGAAATCCCGATAGGAACCCCGGATGTAATCACCGTCAGATCCCCTTTCTGTAAAAGCCCCTTCTTTTCCGCTGCTGCGATCGCCTTGTCGAAAAGCACATAGGCGTCCTTCTCCTCCTTAATCAGCAGCGGCTCCACACCCCATGTCAGGGAGAGCTGTCTGCACACCTTCTCGGTGGTGGCACAGCTTATGATATCGCTTTTGGGGCGGTAGCGGGAAATCATTCTTGCGGATCTGCCCGATTTTGTGACTGTCACGATGGCTGTTGCATTCAGGTCAAGAGCCGTCGTGCAGGTTGCATGGCAGATGGCGTCCGTCACATCGGGATTCGCCTCGCGCTCCAGCAGGAAGAAACGCTTGCGGTAGTCCACATCCTGTTCTGTGCGCTCCGCTATTTTAACCATTGTCTTAACCGCCTCCACAGGATAGGAACCTGCCGCCGTCTCCCCGGAAAGCATGATCGCGCTTGTGCCGTCGTAAACCGCATTCGCAACGTCTGTTGTCTCCGCGCGGGTCGGTCTGGGATTCTTGATCATGGACTCCAGCATCTGCGTGGCGGTGATCACCTGCTTCCCCGCACGGTATACCTTCTTGATGATCTCCTTCTGGATCACAGGCACATCCTCATAGGGAATCTCCACGCCCATGTCCCCTCTCGCCACCATAACGCCGTCCGATACCGAAAGAATATCGTCAATATTTGAAACGCCCTGCGCATTCTCGATCTTGGAAATAATCTTGATGTCCTGCCCGCCATTTTTTTCAAGCAGCTTTCTGAGCTGCAAAATATCTTCCTTTTTCTGTACGAAGGATGCCGCGATAAAATCCACGTCCTGCCCGATGCCGAAAAGAATGTCCTCCCTGTCCTTCTCGCTGATATATGGCATGGACAGGTCCACGTCCGGCACATTGACGCCCTTGTGGTTAGAGACCGTGCCGCCATTGATCACGCGGCAGACAATATTGCTTTTGTCCACCTTCTCCACCTTCATCTCAATCAGACCGTCGTCAATGAGTACCCGCATCCCCTCTTCCAGATCCTCGTAAAGTCTGTTATAAGTCACGCTCACGATATCCTTTGTGCCCTCGACCTCATCGGCGGTCAGCGTAAAGAGCTGCCCCTCCTCCAGCACGGCTTTTCCATCCTTAAAGTTCTTCACGCGGACTTCCGGGCCTTTGGTATCAAGCAGAATCGCCACCGGCTTTCCCAATTCTTTCCGAAGTTTTTTCACCACATCCATTCTCTTCTTATGATCCTCATGGACACCGTGGGAAAAATTGCATCTGGCAACATTCATGCCCGCCAGCATCATCTGCCGCAGCACTTCCTCGTTGTCTGTGGATGGTCCAAGGGTACATACAATTTTAGTTTTGCGCATTCTTACCTCCGTCCCGGGCGCCGCCCGAATTTGTACTGTTCTGTTCTCTTTCTTTTATATCATATTCTAATCAAAATTTCACTGATTCATCCTGCAAAAAGCAAAAGAAAGAGGCACTGGTCCAAACGCCAATGCCTCTTCCGGCTATACAAAACTATTTTTTATCGTCCGCCCGGCGTATTTCAGATCCCCCGGAACGTAAAGCTAAACTCCATCTTCCCGCTCACGTCCAGATGATACTCCGGATGCACCGGCGCGCCCCAGCTGTCGTCGCCGCCGACGCCGAGCTGTCCGCCCGCCACGCGTACCACCGTGTAATGCACAGACGGCAGTTCATAGGGATGTCTCGCGTTCTCGACCTCGTGGGGCGTGTAAGGCAGCGCCGAAAAGTTCAGGTTCTCCCCGCTAAAGAGCATACCGCGCCCGCGCATGTCCGTCACCTTCGCCCAGCGCACCTTTGTCTTATTGCCGCATTCCTGAGGAACGAGATACGCCGCCATATTGTCCGCCACGCGATTGCGATAAACGCCCAGCTTCGCGCCCTGATCCCTGTCCGCGTAAGTCTCCTCCGGGCCGTTTCCGTACCACTCCAGACGGTCGTAGTCCGCGTTCAGCTTAAACAGCACGCCAAACTCCGGCATGTCAGCCAGTCCCTCCACCGGGTCATAAGCAAGCGTGGTCTGCACGCTGCCGTCCCCGTACACCTTGTAAGTCAGCCGGCAGGTCGCCGCCGGTGTCGTATTGAGGTCGTACAGATAAGACACACTGACATGATCCGCTTCCTCCCTGACTTCCGGGTTTTCAAACTCTTCTCCCTCTTTATTCAGCCTTCCGCCGGGCTTTCTGCACGACGCGTACAGACTTGCCAGTTTCCACTGTCCCTGTCCCGCCATCATATGATTGCCCGTATCGTTGTCCGTAGGCGCACGCCAGAAATTCGGGCGTGGAATCTCCTCAATCAGTTCCTTGCCCGCATAGCGGTAGGAAACCATACCAAAAGCGGAAATCGCGCCCGCCGGCTCCGAGAACAGTACATCAAAATGCTCTCCCCGGACGCCCACATTGTCATTCCCCCGTATAATGGTGAGCGGTTTCTTCTGCTCCTGTGCCGGCGCATCCACTTTTTTGACCACCGCCTGCCCGAAAGCAAGTTCGTGCCCTGCCTTTGCCCACAGCGTATCTTCCTTTAAGAGGAAGGAAACCGTCACGGCATACTCGCCCGGCTCCTCCGGCAGAGCAAAAGGCGCGGGGTAAGTCTGTCTGCTCTCCGGCGCGACGTCAATCCCTGTCAGCTCCCTGCTCTCCACGATGACGCCGTCCCGCAAAAGCTGTGCCACACAGCGGAAGCTATTCGTAGAAACGAAGAGGTTTTTATTCCACACCGCAAACCCATCCTTTTCTACCGTCACTGAAATATTCTGATAGTTAAATTTTACCGCCTGCATCTTGGGCGACGCTTCCCGCTCCCCGCCGTAGGCAATGCCGTTGCCGCTGAAATTATAGTCCGTGGGGCGTTCCCCGAAATCACCGCCGTAAGCCTGAAACCACTTTCCGTAGCGGTCTTTTTTGTATATGCTCTGGTCGATGTAGTCCCAGATAAAGCCACCCTGATAAGCGGAATTTTCTTTGTCCGCCAGATCCGTGTACTTGTGCATCGCACCGCAGGAATTGCCCATGGCATGGGTGTACTCGCAGCAGATAAAAGGTTTGCCGTCGCCGTTTGCCAGATACTCCTCTATGTCAGCCACTTTCGCGTACATGCGGCTTTCCATATCGGAGGAATCGTTGTAGCGCCTGTCGTTGAACACACCTTCGTAGTGCACCAGTCTCGTATCGTCCAGCTTGCGGAAAAGCTCCGACATTTCAAAAATCGTCTCTCCGCCGAAGGACTCGTTTCCCACAGACCAGATCAGCACCGCCGGATGGTTTTTGTCCCGGTGGTAGCAGGAGCGGATGCGGTCGTACATCATTTCCTTCCACTCAGCCTTATCGTCCGGCACCACGAAGGACATGTCTTTTTTCCCTTTCAGATACGCGTCCCATGTGCCGTGGGATTCCAGATTGTTCTCTGCAATCAGATACAGCCCGTAGCGGTCGCAAAGTTCATAGAGCCGTTCGTCATCGGGATAGTGGGAAGTACGGATCGCGTTGATATTGTTCCGCTTCATGGTCACAATGTCTTTTACCAGTTCCTCATAGGAGACATGTCTGCCTGATATGGAACTGAAATCGTGACGGTTCGTGCCTTTAAATACAATCCGTTTCCCATTTAACAGCATACGGCTGTCCTTCATCTCAAATTTGCGGAAACCGACTGCCTGCGAGATATATTCCACCGTCTCACCGTTTTCCCCGCAGCATCTGATTTCCAACTGGTATAGGTAAGGATTCTCCGCGCTCCAGAGTCCGGGCTTCTCGACCGTTTCCTCAAAAGCAAATTCGCTGTCCTCTTCCGCTTTCTGCTCCTTTTCAAACAGCGTCTCTCCGCCGTCCTTTAAGCAGAATCTGTAAACACCTTTTCCTTTTACCTTACAGCATACGGAAAGCTTCGCCCGGTCAAAGCCCTCCCCCTCAAACAGGGTCTTCACCGTCACATCTTCCACATGCGCGGCGGGAACCGCGTACAGATACACGCTTCTATAGATGCCGGAAAAACGGTAAAAATCCTGATCTTCGCACCAGCTCGAAGAAGTCCATTTGTAAACCTGTACCGCCAGTTTGTTTTCCCCGTCTTTCAGATAAGGCGACAGATCAAATTCGGAAGGGGTAAAGCTGTCCTCGCTGTAGCCCACGTAAGCGCCGTTGCACCAGAGCGCCATCCCGCTCTCCACGCCCTCAAACACAATGCGTATTTCCTTTCCGCGCATATGTGCCGGAACTTCAAAATATTTCACGTAACTCGCCACGGGATTGAACCGCTCCGGGATCTCTCCCGGCACAAGTTCTTCCCTGCCGTCCCACGGGTACTGCGTATTGGCGTACTGCGGAATGTCGTACCCCTCCATCTGGATGTGCGCCGGCACACGGATATCCGCCCACGGTCTGCAGTCATAGCTTTCCTGCGTAAACCCCTTTACAGCAGAATCAATATTTACCGCGTAAGAAAATTTCCAGATGCCGTCAAGCGACAGTTTCAGGCTGCTTTCTCCCCGTGCAGCTTCTTTTTCATTGGCATACAGATCGAAAGCGGCATGTGCCGGAAGCACATTCTCCTTAAAAAACTGTGGATCTTTAATTTTATCATAATCAGATTGCGTCATACTATTATTATACTCCTCTAGTCCGTTTTTACTTCACCGCGCCGGTGATACCTTCTGCGAACGCGTTCTGCAGGCAGAAGAATACAACTGCGGTGGGCAGCGTACAGATCAGCACCGCAAGCATCAGCATACCGTAGTCCGTCACATAACCTTCCGTCAGGTTCGCCACCACCATGGGCATCGTCTGACTGGTTGCATCCGTCATAATTACCTTCGGCCAGAGATAGCTGTTCCACGCGTTCATAAAAGTGATCGTCATAGCCGCCGCGTAGGTCGATCTCATGGTCGGGATAAACATCTGGAAGAAAATGCGTATCTCGGACAGTCCGTCAATTCTCGCCGCCTCCATAATATCGTGCGGAAACGACCTCGCGCTCTGTCGAAACATCATAATCAGAAACGGCGTGGAGACCGTCGGCAGGATGAATCCGATCGTCGTATTTAACCAGCCCGCTTTCGAGCACATCTGGAACAGTGGAATCATGGTCGCCACAAAAGGCACCATCATCGCCAGCAGGATAATGCTCATCAGTATATCCTTGCCCTTATCATGGAAAATTTCAAATCCGTAACCCGCCAGAGAGCTGACCAGAAGAGATACAATCGTCAAAATGACTGCATACTTAAATGAGTTCCCAAAAGCTCTCCCGATATTCTGCGTCGCCAGCAGATTATTTAAGTTTTCCATAAAATAACCGCCCGGAATCAGCCGCCCGGAGATAACGTCCGCACTCTTATTTGTCGCCGCGCTTACCATCCAGTACAGCGGGAACACAGAGATAAAGGATACGATACACAAAAATACGTACATACCAATTTTTCTCACTTTAGTCACGCTTATCACCTACTTTCATCTGCAGGAATGCCAGGACAGCAACCAGAACCAAAATTAAGAAGGACATTGCAGCCGCATAGCCGAAGTTCGGCACATACTTAAATGACATATCATATATGTAATGCGACATGGTGATCGACGTATTCGCCGGACCGCCGCTTGTCAGGTTGACCGACTCATCGAAGAGCTGCAGCGTTCCGTTCGTGGACATGATCGCCGTCAGCAGGATCGTGGGCTTCAAAAGCGGAATCGTAATCTTGAAGAACGATTGTACTGCAGACGCGCCGTCGATCTTTGCCGCCTCATATACGGAATACTCTATGTTCTGCAGACCCGACAGGTAGAATACCATGTTATATCCCGTCCACCGCCAGAGCAGCGCGATGATGATAACGATACGTGCGCTCGTCGTGTTCGTCAGAAACGCATAAGGCTGATCCAAAATACCAAGCTTTACAAAAAGCAGATTAATCAGACCGTTATTTGCAAACAGGGAGCGGAAAATGATCGCATATGCCACCAGCGAAGTCGCGCAGGGCAGGAAAATCATCGTCCGGAAAAGCCCCTTGAATCTCAGATCCTTGTTATTCAGTATAGACGCCAGAATCAGCGCAAAAATCAACATCACCGGCACCTGAATAATCAGGTAGAAAAATGTATTTTTAATGGATTGTACAAACACCGTATCCTGAAACATTCTAACGTAATTTGTGACACCGGTCCACTTCATATTCGCACCGATACCCGTCTTAAATGATAACATCAAGGCTCTGAACATCGGCACGAAACTCATAATAAAAATCAAAACAGCGCCGGGAGCGAGAAATACCCATCCCGTCAGATTCTGTTTTTTGCTAAGCGTCATTTTTTTTGACTTGCTCAAAAAACCCCCTCCTTCTCTATCGTTGGAGTAAAAAAGGGGAACAGCTTACAGAAACCATTCCCCTGTGCTACTTGTTGCTTATATTACTTTTTCTCCGCCGTGCCCGCACGGCTCATTGCTTACTGCATGTTGAAGTTAATCTGCTGCTCAGCGTTCTGGAGCTCGGTCTCAAGATCCGCACCGCTGATATAGTTCGTGATAGCTGCTGCAACCGCGTTACGTGCTTCGTAGTAGTATGCGCCTGTGATATTGGTCGGAACCTTGGTTGCGAAATCAACGATCTTAGCGGAAACTGCATCGCCGCCGAAGAACTCGTTAGGCTCGCCGTATGCACTGGAATCACCTGCGGGTGCCCATGTTGCCAGAGCGCCGCTGGGAAGGATATTGTCATACAGCTCGTTGCTGCCTGCGAATGTGCTTGCAAGGAAGTCACATGCCAGATCCGGGTTTGCGCACTTCGTGGTTACTGCCCATGAAGAACCGCCGTTGTTGGAGTAGTTGGTTGCGTTTGCTGCGCCTGCAAGGCTGGGCATATTGGTGATCGCCCAGTTACCCTTCTGGTCTTCTGCGGTCTGGATGGAAGCCATGATCCAGCAGCCGTTGATGGTGCCTGCTACGTTGCCGCTTACGAAATCGCCTACATACTCATCCCAGCTGTTAACCTCGGTAAGCACGCCTGCATCCTTGAGAGACTTGTAAGTCTCCATAACGGTCTTTAAGGTATCATTGCCAACGATGTTCGCCGTGCCGTCCTCGTTGAAGAGGGAAGCGCCTGCGGACTGCATCATCATCATAATCAGGTCACACTCACCTGCCTGCATGGAGATGAGGGGCTTGCCTGTAGCTTCCAGAACTTTCTTGCCGTTTTCCATATACTGATCAAACGTAATATCTGTAAAATCATCAATGGTCAGACCTGCCTGCTCCAGAAGATCCGTGCGGTAGCAAGCTACAACTGCGCCGTTGTCAAAAGGTACGCCGTAGTTCTTGCCGTCGATTACGGAGTATGCTGTCTTACCTGCTGCGAACTGGGAATAATCAATTCCGCTGTTGGTCAGATCCATGCATAAATCAGGGAACGCAAGCACGTTTTTCTGGAACGCGTTATCCTGCATCAGGAAGATATCGGGCAATGTGCTCAGATCGCCGGACGTAGCCGCTGTGGTAATCTTGGTCTGGATATCATCCCAAGGGGTCTCCACTACATTCAGCTTGAAGTTCGGATGATCTTTCTGGTAAACTTTCTCTGCCTCGTACATAGCATTCAGGTTAAATGCCGGGTCCCAGCACCATACAGTCAGTGTCTCGTCGCCGCCTGCTGCATCTGCCGCTGCATCTGCCGCGGGAGCTTCCTCCGCTGCGCCGCTGTCTGCCGCGGGAGCTTCCTCCGCCGCGCCGCTGTCTGCTGCGGGAGCCGCAGGTGCCTCAGCGGAACCGCCGCCACATCCAACCAGTGAAAGAACCATGGTAGATGCCAGTAAAGCCGCTAAAATCTTTCTTTTCATTTTTCTTTCCTCCCATTCTTCTTTTTGTGCACATTGTGCACTAACTTTTTCTTTTCCCCTCAGTCTCCAAATGCGTTTCATCAATTTGTATATCCATCGCGCACTTTTTGACTGAATGTATATGCATTATAACTCTGTAAGTCTCTCATGTGTGATCGTTAAAAAGCAAAAAAGATGCAAATTCGACCATTTGCATCCAGCTTAAACGTTTACGTTATTGAATCTATCTAAAATACCGAAAAACACAACCTTTTTATCCGTCTGGAACTTACCATCCCTTATATGCGGAAATCTTATAATCGAGCAGTTTCGCCTCATAGTTTTCCGGGTGGATCTTCCACTGATAAGGCGTAATATTGAGCACTTTCTTAAAATTCCTGTTAAAAGTGGACACCGACTGGAAGCCGCACCGCTCCGCCACCAGCTCCATGCTGTCCGTGTGTTTCTTCATATATTCGCACGCCATCTGCACGCGCACCAGATTCAGGTAATCGGAGGGCGTCATATTCATAATCTTCTGGAACACCCTGCGGAAATGCGTTTCCGACATGTGGCTCTCCTGCGCCAGATCCCCGATCGTCAGCTCCTCCGCATAATGCGCGCCGATATAATGCAGCGCAAAAGAAATCTGGGACACACCGCGGCTCTGCTTCCTGACCCTGACCTGTTTTCCCTGATTCATGCGGGCAATATTCATAAGCAGAGACCACTGGAGCCCTTTCACGCTCTCCGTGTAAAAATCCTTCTTATAGCGCATTTCGTCCATAATATTTTTGATGAGCTTTGTTGTCTCTGGATACTGCGAAGCGTCTACCGCCCATGCACGGCTGTTGATAATCGCGCCCAGATCCTCCGCGTAGAGCGAATCTTCCCTGTAAACCTCTCTCAGAAACGCTTCCACATCAATAAACAGATACTCCCAGCTGCTCACAGAAAAGCTGTCGCTCGCCGTATTGTGCGGAAAATTTTTCGGGATGATCGTGATCATATCCGGCTTATAAGGTATAGTCTGCTCATCCAGAACCATATCCCCGATCCCGTCATAGCAGAATCCGATCTCCATATAATTATGAAAATGCAGGGAATCCATGCCGTAAGGGCGGACCCACGCCTCACCGAGGAGCGCCATGCACGGCTCGTTCTGTGGAATCTCATAGTATCGGAATTCAATTTCCTTCTTCTTTACCGCCATGCGTCCGCCCTTCCCAGCCCGGCTTTGTTTTTCTCAGTACCACAACCGAGATCTTCCTGTTATTCTTTCACTCTGTCCAGTTCTGTCAGAGATTAAGTATAACAAAATAACCGTATGGTGTAAACCTAAAACAGGACGTCCCCGGCGGTGGAGCGCCGGGGAACATCCATTCAGATAGGTAGTGTATAGTAAGGGATATAGATATAGGCTTACTCCACGTCCTGCAGCGCGTCAAAATCTTCCTCGCCGGTGCGGACCTTGACAACCTTATCCACGTTGTAGACAAAAATCTTGCCGTCCCCGATGTGCCCGGTAAAGAGCGCTTTCTTTGCCGCCTCCACTACCGTATCCACGGGGATCTTGCTGACTACCACCTCGACCTTTACCTTCGGAAGCAGGGTCGCGTCCATCTCTACGCCGCGGTATTTCTCGCCCGCGCCCTTCTGGATGCCGCATCCCATCACCTGCGTGACCGTCATACCCGTCACGCCCAGATCGTTCATGGCCTTACGCAGCTTATCGTATCTGGAAAGTTTCGCAATAATAGCCACCTTATACATGCCCGTAGCGGAAGCCACCGGCACCTGCGCCACCTTCACCGCCGCATCTTTCTGTACGGCGGAAGCCGCGTCGTAATCCTCCACGCCGAGACTGGTGTTTTCGTTCACATCCATAACCATCGCGCCGGAAACATCCATAATGCTGAATCCGGAGTACGCGGAAGCAAGACCGTGCTCCATCGCGTCCAGACCGACGATCTCCTCTTCCTGAGAAGCCCGCAACCCTACCGTCACTTTGATTACCTGAAATACAATGGTAATTGTCACCGCAGTCCATGCCGCCACCGAAACAAAACCGATTAACTGCAATCCAAGAAGCTTAAAGCCGCCGCCGTAAAACAGACCTACGAGCTCTGTACCCGAAGCATCCGCAATGGAGTAGCCGGGCGCGGAATCTGTCGCGAAAAGACCTACCGAAAGGGTTCCCCAGATGCCGTTCATCATATGTACCGCCACCGCGCCCACAGGGTCGTCAACGCGCAGTTTATAATCCAGAAACCAGACCGCAAACACCACCAGCAGCCCCGCTACCGCGCCGATCACAATCGCGCCGAAGGCATCCGTCACATCACAGGGCGCGGTGATCGCCACCAGACCTGCCAGAGACGCGTTCAGACACATGGAAACATCTGGCTTTCCGTACTTAATCCAGGTAAAGATCATACACACCACAGTCGCCACCGCGGGCGCAATCGTGGTCGTCACAAAGATGGAAGCGAGCTGCTCCACACTGGTCGCCGCCGCGCCGTTGAAGCCGTACCAGCCAAGCCAGAGGATAAACACGCCAAGTGCGCCGAGCGGAATGCTGTGTCCGGGGAAGGCGTTTACCTTTGTGATCTTTCCGTTTTTATCCGTATTGAATTTGCCGATGCGGGGCCCCAGAATCTTCGCGCCGATCAGTGCGGAAATACCGCCCACCATATGGATCGCGCAGGACCCTGCAAAATCGTGGAAACCAATCTGGGAAAGCCAGCCGCCGCCCCAGATCCAGTGCGCCTCGATCGGGTAAATCAACGCCGAAATCACACCCGAATAAATACAGTAGCTTAAAAACTTTGTGCGCTCCGCCATCGCCCCGGAAACAATCGTCGCCGTGGTCGCGCAGAACACCAGATTAAATACGAAGTTCGACCAGTCAAAGCTCTCATATGCCGTAAAAATGTCAAACCCGGGCTTTCCGATCAGCCCGACCATGTCCTCGCCGAGCAGCAGGCTGAAACCGATCAGAATAAACACCACCGTACCGATGCAGAAATCCATCAGATTCTTCATAATGATGTTTCCCGCGTTCTTTGCTCTGGTAAATCCCGTCTCCACCATCGCAAACCCTGCCTGCATCCAGAACACCAGCGCCGCACCGATCAGAAACCAGACGCCGAAAATCTGTCCGTTCATTACCTCCATTAATTCTTCCATAACTTTTTCCTCCTCGTCAAAACATTGGCGTATACGCGAAAAGAAGGCGCCTTGAGTTTCCTCAAAGCGCCTTTGCTTTACGTCTTGCATTGTAGCACCGTCATTTTGGCGTGTCAAGCGTTTCCTGTATATATGTATTATTGTATACAATTAAATACAATCTATGCTTTTCTCCGTTTTCCTAAATTTACCTGCGCAAAAATCACCGCCGCAAACACAAGCACGCACCCCAGAATCTCCCGCCCGGTCATGGTCTCATGCAAAAGCAGCATCCCCGCCAGCACAGAGAAAACCGACTCCAGACTCATTAACAGGGAGGCGATGGCGGGATTGATCCCGTTCTGCCCCACGATCTGCAGCGTGTAGCCCACACCGCAGGACATCACACCGGCATACAAAATCGGAATCCACACGTCCATACCGCCAAGAGACTGCAGCCATGCCGCAGGTCCCATCTGCCGCATCTCCACACTGATCATCGGAAACATCCCCCAGGCCCCGCACACAAAAAACTGGATGCACGCCATGCGCACCCCGTCCACCAGCGGCGAAAAATGATCTACCACCATAATATGTACAGAAAAGAGGACGGCGCACAGAAGCACCAGCACATCACTGAACTGGAATGAAAAATTGTCAGTCAGGCAGAGAAAATAGAGCCCCACAACCGCCACCAGAATGCTGGCCCAGACATTCCAGCCGCACTTCTTTTTGAAAAAAATCCCCAGCACCGGCACCAGAAGAATATAGCACGCCGTCAGAAATCCTGCCTTGCCCGCCGTGGTACCGTAATACATACCCATCTGCTGAAAGGTGCTCGCCGCAAACAGCACCAGCCCGCAGAGCGCCCCGCCAAGCGACAGCCTGCGCCGCTCTTTTGCCGACTGCGGTTTCCTGCCCACCGTGTATCTGTCCAGAAAAGGAATCACCGGCAGCAACACCAGACCGCCCAGAAAGGAGCGGATGCAGTTAAAAGTATAAGGCCCCGCCGACGCCCCGCCCTGCCTCTGCGCCACAAAAGCCACGCCCCAGACAAGGGCGGTGAGGAGCAGAAGCATGGAATTGCGCACTTTTAAATTTATCGTTGGTTTCTTCATAACATTCTCCATTTCCGCATCATTCCAACCCGCGGGCTTTATCGGTATGCTTATATGCTTCGCGGGCATCCAGAACAGTTTACCCCTTCCGAAATGCTCCCGTCAATACAGACTTTGCAGAAACCGTTTCCCGGATCATAACTCTCTCACCAGCAGCACATGCCTTTCCCCGTCCGGCGCTGTCTCCCCCGCCGGCACGAATCCCAGTTTTTCACACAGCCGCAAAGACCTCTCATTTCCCGGCCGCACAAGAGCCTGCACCCGCTCCATCATAAGCTCATCCCGCGCGTAGGCAAGAATCGCACCGCACACCTCATATGCGTATCCCCGCCTCTGCCACGGCACGCCGAACACAAAGCCCAGTTCCGGCAGATCATACCCTTCCCGCCATGTAATACCCGCCCTGCCGATCACCTCGCCGCTCTTTTTTTCCAATACCGTCCACATGCCATAGCCGTAAAAAGTGTATACTTTCTCTATATAATCTTTTATGTAGGCAACCTCCTCGTCCCTGTCCGCAAAAAGGTTCTCCATGTATTCGGTGATCGACGGTTCCGCATAAATCCGATAAAAACTGTCCACATCCTCCACCGTGGTCTCCCGGACGGTGCAGCGCCCTGTGGTCAGAATATTCCAAGGCAGTCCGGCAAGGCGACGGTACGCCAGATCAAAGGACTCCTCATCCATTTCCTCTAACTTTTCCACCGCATAAAGCGCGCCGGGGAACGATTCTCCCCGGTTATTTTCGTGCAGATAAGGCAGCACATAACAGCCTTGCCTTTGCAGCGCCTCGTAAACCTGCGCCTGATCCGTGATATATAGCGGCTGGTCCCATGACGGATCCTCTATTTTTTTCCACATAAAACTGTCCTTCCCCGTCTCATTCTGCTTCTCTGCCAGTTACGTCTCATTTTGACTTGCCCAAATTTCTGTGGTATTTTGTATAGTAGAATTTAAGTTTACTATTAATTCAGCAATCAGAAAAGAGGAAAGGAATTTTATATGGCACAAAATCCAATCGTAACTTTTACCATGGCAAACGGCGACGTCATCAAGGCGGAATTGTACCCCGAAATCGCACCCGTCTCCGTCAACAACTTTATCAGCCTGATTCAAAAGAATTTTTATGACGGGCTGATCTTTCACCGGGTTATCAACGGCTTTATGATTCAAGGGGGCGACCCTGAGGGAACCGGCATGGGCGGTCCCGGCTATTCCATAAAGGGGGAGTTCCGGCAGAACGGCTTTGCAAATGACTTAAAGCACACGGAGGGCGTTCTCTCCATGGCAAGAAGTATGCAGCCCGATTCCGCAGGCAGCCAGTTTTTCATTATGCACAAGGCCAGCCCCCATCTGGACGGCGCTTACGCGGCGTTTGGGAAAGTGATTGAAGGACTGGAAAATGTAAACAAAATTGCCGAGACGGCGACCGATTACGAGGACAGACCGCTGGAGGACCAAATCATGCAGACGGTTACTGTTGAGACATTCGGCGTGGAATATCCAGAGCCGGAAAAACTGTAAAAATTGTCAATAATGATTTTGAAACTTCCCGTTACCTCCGGCAGCAAGCGCCGGTATAATGAAAGCACGGATCAGAAGGGCAGGCGATAAATTACTTTATCCCTGCCCTGTCGTCTCTCATTCTGTTAAATTCTTATTGGTGTCCTTCCCGTTCCTCCTATAAGCTTTCTGACCCTGCTTACATGCGCAGAAAGCCGCTATTTTTGCATACTTAAGACAAGTCTGACCACAAACACCCCGTTGTCGTTTCTGAAATCATATTCCCCGTTGTACTTTTTCGCCGTCCTGATGATACTGGAAACACCCACGCCTTTCCTAAATCCACTTCCGGGCTTTCCGTTCTTTGACGCCGCCTCTTTTCTGCATGTATTTCTGCAGGAAATAATCAGTTTATTCTTTCTCCGCTTAAGCGCCAGATCGATAAAACACTCCTGTCCCTCCATTTTCCTTTTCACTTCCATGCAGGCAAAAATCGCATTTTCATACGCATTGGCGAGAATTGCCACCAGATCAATGTCTGGTATTTCGGGATTTTTTCCAAGTTCCACATCCAGTTTCACCTTGATCTGCTCGCGCTCCGCCTTTCTCGTGTAAGCGGAAAGCATGTTGTTGACCGCCGTATTGGCGCAGATCGCCTGCTGTGTCCCACGGTCTATTTCCCGGTCGTAATCCTGCAGATACTGTAAAAGTTCCTCCGTCTGCCCCCTGCGCGCGCACTCCGCGATGACCGCATTGTGGTGCCGTATGTCATGGCGGATCCGTTTGCCGGACTCCACCGACTCTTCCAGAATTTCCAACTGCCGCTCCAGAAGTCTGTAATTCATCTGGATCAGCTGGTTTTCCCTCTCGTACTCTTTTTCCTTTCCGACATGCAGATAAAAGCGGAAAATGAGAAACTGCAGCGTTCCCGTCAGGAAAAAATTCATCAGAATCTGATAAATTCTGTGGAACGTCATTTCCTTGTTCAGACCCGGATTTAAAATGTAGCCGATGCCAAACAGAATACATATAATCATCACGGCAACGCTGAACTCATCCGCCTCGCTCTCCACATAATCGCCAAAATCTTTTATCGTCCTCCTGACATACTTATTGAGCAGAAAGGCAATCAGCCCGATCAGCCCGACGCGCGCAATGATGTCCGCCCATACATTGCGGTCAAAGAACAGGATGGAGATTTCCAGCGCACCGACCAGAAATACGGCGAGCAGGTAAAATACCAGCGCCAGCTTATAGATTGCCAGATAAACGGAATCCTTACTCATAAAAATGGCAAAAAGTGCAAAGCAGAGATACATGGCAAATGCCACCATACGCGAACAGCTTTCCCAGTCAGCCACATACCACACACATGCCAGAACAAGCAGCACCACAGAAAAACAGCTATAGCAGACCACCGTCTTCTTCCTGCCAAACCGGGACTCCGCAAGCAGGGAAAAAAGCACAATCGTCCCCGCGAGACTGATTGCAAACCGAATGAACGCTATGTACACAGAGCCACCTAACATGTCAATTCCTCTTTTCCCGCACGGACTGATTCCGACAGATTTCCAGTTTCTACAGCACCATTCTACAATATTTTTAGGTTGAAAAAAGGGTTGGCACGCGATTGTTACCTGACGTTTATTTTCGCGGTCAATTTCGGCGTAAAAAAAGCAATCCGACCGATTTTTTTATGCTATACTGAATCAAAGCCCCCGCCACAAAGCAGCGGGGAATAGAAAATCGCGGGATTCGGGGATGGCTATGTATAACGTTCTGATGGTGGATGACGATCCGATGATATTAGAAGATAATAAGACATATTTCTCTGCAATGGGTTATGCGGTTGTCTGCGCTGATACCGCCGAGGCAGCGGAAAAGATCATTTTGTCCAACGCGCTGGACTGTGTGATTCTGGACGTGGATCTGCCCGGCATGAGCGGCTTCGCGCTATGCGAAAAAATACGCGCAAAGACAGGGCTTCCCATCGTTTTTCTCTCCGGCTATACCGAGGAGGAAAACCGGATCCGCGGACTGTCCATCGGCGGGGACGACTATGTGTGCAAGCCTTACAGTTTAAAAGAACTGGAACTGCGGGTGCAGGCGCGCATCCGTTCCGGCAGAGCCGCCGAGCCGCCCAAAATGCTTACCTTTGGCCCACTTTCCATCTGCCCTTCCTCCTGCAGCGCCATTTATGGGACACAATCCATAGATTTTTCTTCCTACGAATTTGACGTGTTGTATTTTCTTGCAAAACATCCCAACGAAATCTACACGCCGGAACAGATTTACGACTCGGTATGGAAAGCCCCGATCAACAAGGGGCAGAAATCCCTGCAGGTTATTATGGGACGCATCCGCAGAAAGCTCTATGCGGTCTGCCCCGACCATGACTATATCCAGACCAAACGCTACAAGGGTTATCTCTTTGTCCCCGACCGGGAGTAACGTGAGCGCGCATAAAAACCAGCCGTCCCGGCAGCCGCCGACAGCAGGACAACCCCTGCCGCAATCACCATATGACCGCCCCGGCGGTTGTCCCCACGCAGGGTCTGTGCCTGTGTAAGGTCCACACCGTTTCCTCCGTATGCGGATATGACCCCGGCAGCCTCCCCACGGTCCGGGACGGCGGGATCCCTGCGGACTGTGCTTTCCCCATCGCCTGCATCCGTCTTTGCATATAAAGCAGGGGCTTCACCGGGTTCCTGGGACTCATCCTGCGGCATCTGCTGCGCATCCGCACTCCCGGCTTTCGCGTCAGACGGTTGGTCTGCCTTCTTATTTAAATTTAAAGGCGCCGCCTCTGACCGCTGTCCCGCATTGCCCTCTGCAGGTACCGCATATGTGGGCAGCCCCGCGTTATCATTTTCACCGCCGGCATCAGAACGCGTCTCTTTTTCCGCACGACCCGCATCTGCCGTCTTCGGATCGTCCTTGTCCGGGCCATTATCACGGTCTGGCTCCGGCTCTGGTTTCTCCTCTTCCGAAGGCGGATCGACGGTCTCCTCCTGCGGCTCATCCGGCGGATTTGTGATGGAAGTGCCGCCGCCCCGGCTGCCGCCAATGTCCTCCACGACGTCCAAGTTGTCAGCCGCGTAACACAGCACATTGGAAAAATATCTGGTTCCATTATTGTTATATTGCAGGCGGATATAGATATAAGGATGCGCCGCCCTGTCGGACTGCACATCGTCAACAACGATCACGAAGCCTGCGTATGTATTATCCACCGTCATTTCATCGGATACAAGCCAGTTTTCCGCATCGTAGGAATACTCCGATTTCAAAGTATACGGAGATTCCTCCTCCGGCTTCGTATAATAGCCCTTAAACATATAGCAGTTTCCGTACACCGACGCATGTACTTCCTCAAAGGTTATCGGATAATCGTTATAAACAACCGTGCACCGCACCGGCTCCAAAGAGACCGCCTGCTGAAAGAATCCCTGTGCCTGAAAGCGCAGTCTTTCCTCCTGCTGCCTCTCCGTGCCGTCCAGATTCCACACCAGAGGAACCTGCTCTCCGGCGTTTACCTCTCCCCGCCGGTTGACTCTGCAGCAAAGAGATTCCGGCAGGACATCCTTGGCCGTCTGACCCTTCTCCACGACAACGCAGACGGGATCCGGCTCCATCACGAAAGGCGTCTCGGCATAGTGGATGCTGCCTGTGGTCTGACAGCCGGAAACAACCAGACCTGCGCCTTCCTCCTGCCACAGCGCGCACGTCTGACTCTCCACCGTAATGCCCTGCGCGGAGAACAGCCCTTTTTCCTCCACACAAAAGATGCCTTTTCCATCCGGGTGTCCCGAGAAAAGGAGCCTGTTATCGCTCGAAAATCCAACTGCCCCGGTCACCGTGATGGTATAGCGGTCTGTATCAACTGTGATGGCGGGCATATGCGGCGCACTGGGGTAAAAATCGTAGTCCTCAGCCAGAACGATATGGCCGCCCAGTTTTACCGTGCCCCCGGAATTTTTGTGCGATTCCAGCCATTCTGTCAGTTCCCTGCCGGTGGACACGCTTTCTGTCTGGTCCTCCGTGACAGCGGATCCGCCGCTTTCTTCCGCTTCCGGGTCGGCAGCTGGCTCACCATCTTTTTCCGGCTCAGGGTCGGCGATTGGCGCATCCGCTTTTTCCGGCTCAAGGTCGGCGGCTGGCTCACCATCTTTTTCCGGCTCAGGGTCGGCGATTGGCGCATCCGCTTTTTCCGGCCCAAGGTCGGCAGCTGGCTCACCATCTTTTTCCGGCTCAGAATCGGCGGCTGGTTCATCCGCTTTTTCCGGCTCAGAATCGGCGGCTGGCTCACCAGTTTCTTCCGTATTTTGCGCCGCAGCTATTGCGACGGTGAAATCGGCTCTGTATAATAGACACACAATTACGAGACTGAGCACAAACAGGAAAGTATGTTTCATTTTCATCATTTTCACTCTTCTTTGGAAGGAATATATATTATTATGAAGCAACATGTATTTACAAAATCCGCATTACAGACCATTCTTGTAATCACAGGCGCCGTTATGGTAAGCCTGTTCGGATTGTCTCTCGTCACACAGTATGATAATAAATATATAACAAAGGCGGCACCCGCACAAGACCAACCTTGTACGATTCCAGAAAAAGGATACTGTGCCCTCGTGGATGGATGGGAGTTTTATCCCGACGCATTGCTTTCTCCGGCGGACTTTTCATCCGGCACACATAATTACTACAGCACATGGGCTGGCGAATACCCCAATCTCGCCATGTTCCACAAAGACAAAAACCCTTACGGGACCTCGACATGGCGTATGCGTCTGCAGGGAAACGGCAGCGTCCTTCTTTATCTGCAGGAGCCTCTGTGCGCCGCCAGCGTCTTTGTAGACGGCATTTGTCTTGGCAAAACCGGCGACGTGTCTCCCGACACCTATTCTCCTCTGATCAAAGACAACACTTATGCGTTCTTTCTTGACGGGGAGGCGGAGCTGATTATCCAGACCGCCAACTATTCCCACTATTACGGCGGCATCTGGTATGCGCCCGTCATCGGGGACGCGGACAGTGTCAGCCGGCTCATCGGCGCCCGGATGCTGCTCTATGGGCTGCTGTTTTTTTCGTCGCTCACTCTCGCCCTGTTCTGCATCGTGCTCTGGGAACGGAGAGAAGACGAGGGCAGGACGTCCACATTCTATTTTGGCATGTTAAGCCTGTCCTTTGCGCTGCGGATCTGCTATCCTTTCCTGCGGCTGTTTGGCGTGCCCTTTGTGCGTGCGCTCTACGCGGTGGAGGACGCAGCCGCTGTATCCGGCATTTACTTTTCCATGCAGATTGCCTTTCTGCTGTTTATGTCGGGGCCGGATACCAGCGCAATTTCCTGCCGTCTGAAAAAAGGGCTCCGTGTGCTCACCTTAGGCGCCTGCGTCGTTGTCGCCGCCGCCCCTCTGCTCGTATTTCCCGTGGTTCCCGGACTCGTACAGTGGTATGGGCCGCTTGTTTCATGGTATAAAGCCATTATGGCGTTCTTTCTGATCAGCCTGTCGGTCTATGGCGGCTTTATGGAGATTCACTATATTAAGATCGTTCTCGCCGCCGCTGTCGCAAACGGCGTCTGTCTGATTTACAGCGTCCTCTCCATCGGATACTATGAACCGTTTATCGGCGCATATCCCGAGGAGTACGGCTCCTTTTGTATGGTGATCGCCTTCGCCTTTCTGATGGTGCAGCGAAGTCGGGAAATGACCACAGAAAACAGGCGGCTGAATCTCTGTCTGCAAGAAGAAGTCGCAGACAAAACGGAACACCTGCGCAGACTTCTCACGGAGAGGGGGCAGCTGATCGCGGAGCTGGGGCATGATATGAAATCGCCGCTGACCGCCCTCTCAAACATGGCGCAGATCATCCGTCTGAATGATATTATGCTGGATGAGCCCACGCATAAAAGAATGCTTCATATTGAAGAGCAATGCAATATTTTATCGGACCGCCTGAAATCCATTCAGGAGATCGCCTCCCAGACAAGCGCCCCCTCCAAGATGGAAGTTCTGCTGCTCAATACTTTCCTTTCGGATTTCTATTACAACTGCCGTCCGATTATAGAGCTGTACGGCCCGAATTTTTTCGCGAACATCACACCCCGCCCCTGCTATATCATGGCAAACCGCGAGCAGCTCTTCCGCGCGCTGGAAAACCTTTTATACAATGCCGCCGACTTCACGCCGCCGGAGGGCAGAATAACCCTCTCCCTTACGGCGGATGAAAACGCCGCCTATATCGCCATTTCAGACACAGGCTGCGGTATCCCGGAAGAAGAGCTGCCGAATATCTTCCACCGCTCCTACACCACCCGCAGCGATAAGGGCGGACAGGGACTGGGACTTGCCATTGCCCGCACGATCGTCTCGGAACACGCCGGGCAGATAGAAGCAGCGTCGAAAGAAGGAGAAGGCACCACGTTTACAATCTGTATTCCGATGGTGTCATCCCGCACACTTTCTTAAAATAGCGCGTAAAGTGTGGCAGGCTATCAAACCCCGCCTGTGCCGCCGCCTGCGCCACCGGCAGTTTCTCCACCCGCAGCAGATACTTGGAACGCTCCACGCGGGCGTCTAACAGTTCTGATTTGGGCGAGCGGTTAAAAAACATTTTGTAATAACTGTAAAACTGGCTCGTCCCGAGATTGGTCAGCGACGCCATGCTGTCCGCGTCCCATTTTCTTTCAATATGGGTCAGAATCTCGATTCTCGCTTTCTTAAACGCCTCAAAAAGATCCGCCTGAAATTCTTTTCCCGCAGGAAACGCGTGAAGCTGTCTGGAAAAAAGAATAAAAAGCTGGTGCATCAGTTTGTCGGTCTGTTCCTGATAGTATTCCTGCTTTGTCACGCTCTCCACGTAGACAGACTTGAAGAGGGCGTTCATGGCGTCGGGATAGGGCGGATAGACGATTGTGTTGACAGGAAGGTCATACGCGGAAAGGAAACTGTCGTCGTCGCATGTAAAGTGCACGAAACTGTTTTTAAACCGTCCGACCGCTTGATAAATCTGCGCCTCTCCCGGCGTATATAGCAGGAATGCGCCCTCCTTCGCCGTCTGTACCCTGCCGCCGAGCTGTACTTTCATGGGCGACATGAAATAGAGGAAAAGATAGTCCCCGCTTCCTTCGGGGCGGTTGATGATATCGCAGTCCGGGTTGAAGCGGTTGTAGTCGCAATAGCCTGTGTGGAACATGGGACACCTCCTTGTTCTATAATTCTATTCCATTATCGGAAGAAAAGTCAAATATGGCGCAAAAAAAGATATGGTTATTTTCATACGCTTTAAGTAGAATAAATTTATGTTATGGGATTGCGCAAATAACATAATCTACGAAATATATTCATCAACAATGAAAGGGAAGGGTCAAACATGAAAAAAGCGCAGGTTATTATCGACAAAGAGTACATCGTAAGTGAGATTGACAGAAGGATCTATGGGTCCTTCATTGAGCATCTGGGGCGGGCGGTTTATGAGGGGATTTATCAGCCGGAAAGCGCTTTTGCGGACGAGCAGGGGTTCCGTAAGGATACGCTGGAGCTGGTAAAGGAGTGCAATGTGCCGATCGTGCGTTACCCGGGCGGAAACTTCGTGTCCGGCTTTCGCTGGGAGGACAGCGTGGGTCCGAAGGACAAGCGTCCCGCGCAGGTTGACCTCGCATGGCAGGTTGTGGAGTCCAACCAGTTCGGTCTCAACGAGTTCGCAGACTGGTCAAAGAAAGCCGGAAGCGACATTATGATGGCTGTCAATCTGGGAACGAGAGGGCTGTACGAAGCAAAAGAGCTGCTGGAATACTGTAACTTTAAGGGCGGCACGCTGATGAGCGACCTGCGCAGGTCCCACGGCTATGAGCAGCCCCACGACATCAAGACATGGTGCCTCGGCAACGAGATGGACGGTCCGTGGCAGACCGGGCATAAGACGGCTGTGGAGTACGCGAGAATCGCCAATGAGACCGGCAAGGCAATGAAAATCTTAGATCCCTCCATCGAACTGGTGGCATGTGGCAGTTCCAATTCCCAGATGCCTACCTTCGGCGAGTGGGAGGCGACCGTACTCGACGAGTGCTATGACACGGTGGATTACGTTTCCATGCACCAGTATTACGGAAACCGGGACAATAATTCCGCGAACTTCCTTGCAAGCAGCGTGGATCTGGACCAGTTCATCTCGACGGTGGTGTCCATCTGCGACTATGTCAAGGGCAAACACCACGGCAAAAAGAACATCAACATCTCTCTGGACGAGTGGAATGTGTGGTTCCATTCCGAGGAGGCGGACAAACAGCTTGAAAAGTGGGTACAGAAACCTCATCAGCTCGAGGATATCTATAATTTCGAGGACGCACTGTTAGTGGGCAGTATGCTGATCACGATGCTTCGCCACGCGGACCGCGTGAAAATCGGCTGTCTTGCTCAGCTTGTAAACGTGATCGCACCGATTATGACCTCCGACACCGGCGCGTGGAGACAGACAATCTTCTATCCTTATATGCACGCGGCTACGATGGGACAGGGAACCGTGTTAAACACCATTGTAAAATCCCCCGTATATGAGGCAAAGCAGTACGGCGAAGCGCCTTACCTCGACTGCGTGGTTGTGGAGAACCCGGAGAAGGAAGAGCTGATCGTCTTTGCGGTAAACAAAGATCTGGACGAGGATATGGAAGTAACCTTGGATCTGCGCCAGTACGCGGGTTACCGGGTGCAGGAACATATCGTGATGCACAGCGATGATCTGAAGGCAGTCAATACGGAAGCAGCCCCGGATAATGTCGTGCCGAAGGCAGGCGGAAATGCCAAGGTGGACGGCGGAATACTGCAGGCTGTCTTCGGGAAAGCAAGCTGGAATGTAATCCGTCTTTCCAGATGACATGCCCTTCGTTCATAATTTATTCACATTTAATTTCAAAAAACTTCATTTTAGAAACATGATTTAGACATTTCTGCACCGTATACTAAGATCATAAGATACAACACAGCAAGCTGATAGAGAGTTAGCTGATTAATTTAAAACTTTTTCATAATAAATGCCAAGTAAGGGAAACCTTACTTGGCATCCTCCCTTTTCCGGGGTATTTTTCCTTCGATACAATTTACGTTAAACGCCATTGCGGAGAATGGTGATTATCCATGTATACAATTTTTTCTTGTCATATATTTTGCTTTATGGTATACTTGAATCCCGTAAGCATCTTTACAATATGAAAGTGTTCCATTATTGTCGACGTAGACATTTTGTTTAGATGTCTGCGCCTTTTTTCCTTATAAGATTTGGAATACATATGCGTAAAAGTAAGAGGAGGAAATGTAACCATGGTTGAAATGATTACAAATGTGAACAGCGCCATCAACAGCTTCGTCTGGGGCATTCCCATGCTGGTGCTGCTCGTCGGTACGGGTATTCTGATGACTGCCCTTACCAAATTTTTCCAGTTGTCCCACATCGGGCACTGGTTCAAAAATACCATCGGCGGTATTTTTCACGACAAACATATCACGAAACACACAGACAAGGAAGACCAGTCCATCTCCCAGTTCCAGTCGTTATGTACGGCGCTCGCCGCCACAATCGGCACGGGCAATATCGTCGGCGTGGCAAGCGCGCTGATCTCCGGCGGTCCCGGCGCGATTTTCTGGATGTGGATCGTGGCGTTCTTCGGCATGATGACCAACTATTCCGAAAATGTGCTAGGCATCTACTACCGCCGCAAGAATGAGCGGAACGAATGGTGCGGCGGCGCGATGTACTACCTGAAGGACGGGCTTGGCTCCTACAAAGGATTTCAGAAAGTCGGCGCGGTACTTGCCGTCCTGTTCTCCATCTTCTGTGTCATGGCTTCTTTCGGTATCGGCAACATGAGCCAGATTAACTCTATCTCCGGCAACATGAAGTCCGCCTTCGGCGTGCCTACATATATAACCGGCATCGCGCTTTTAATTCTTGCGGGTCTCGTGATCGTGGGTGGTCTGAAGCGTATCGCTTCCGTCACGGAAAAGCTGGTGCCCTTCATGGCTATCATCTATATCTTAGGCGCCCTGATCCTTTTCTTTATGAATATCGACCAGTGCGGCGCGGTTTTCTCCGCTATCTTCAAAGGCGCATTTGGTCTGCGCGCGGTGGGCGGCGGTATCGTCGGCAGCGGCGTGAAAATGGCTGTCACATGGGGTATGAAGCGCGGCGTGTTCTCCAACGAGGCGGGACTTGGTTCCTCCGTTATGGTACACTCCAGCTCCAACGTGAAAGAGCCTGTGCGTCAGGGTATGTGGGGTATCTTTGAAGTGTTCGCCGACACGATGATCGTCTGCACGCTGACCGCTTTCGTGGTACTCTCCTCCGGTCTGGTTGATCTGGAAACCGGCGCGGTGTTAAGTTCTTCCGAGGGTTCCGCACTGGTGGGTGAGGCTTTCGCCACCAGATTCGGCAGCATAGGGCCCATGTTTATCGCCATCGCAATCCTGCTGTTCGCCTTCTCCACGGTGCTCGGCTGGAGCCACTACGGTTCCAAGGCATGGGAGTATCTCTTTGGCACCAAGTCCATGATTGCATACAAGATCGTGTTCGTCCTGATGATTTATGTGGGCGCGACGATGAATCTGGGGCTGGCATGGGATCTCTCCGATACCTTCAACGGACTGATGGCGATCCCGAACCTGATCGGTGTCTTAAGCCTGTCGCCTGTCGTTATGAATATCACGAGAAACTATGTGGCAAGAATCCTGAAAAAAGAGGATGTGAAGCCGATGCTCTCCGCTTTCCCGGATATCGAGGATACACATGCGGAGGAGTTGAAGGAGATGTATAAGAAATAAAGGTTGTAAAAAGCCCCCGGCAAAATACCGGGGGCAATTTTTTGCAACAATTTAAGCTTTTCCGTCGGAACCGAGCACGTTTTTAATCTTGTGTGCTACCATATCCTTCACAGCCTGTCTAGCGGGCTTGAGGTACTGTCTGGGATCGAAGTGATCCGGATGCTCCGCGAAGTATTTGCGGATGTTACCTGTCATAGCCAGACGGATATCGGAGTCGATGTTGATCTTACATACGGCAAGCTCTGCTGCCTTACGAAGCTGCTCCTCCGGGATACCTACTGCGTCGGGCATGTTGCCGCCGTACTGGTTCACCATCTTTACGAACTCCTGCGGAACGGAAGAAGAACCGTGAAGAACGATCGGGAAACCGGGCAGTCTCTTGATGCACTCCTCAAGCACGTCAAAGCGGAGCGGCGGGGGAACAAGAATGCCCTCCTCATTTCTGGTGCACTGTGCAGCCGTGAACTTGTATGCGCCGTGGGAAGTACCGATTGCGATAGCGAGGGAGTCACAGCCTGTCTTCTCTACGAACTCCTCCACCTCCTCGGGGCGGGTGTAGGACTCTTTACCAGCCTCTACAACGACCTCGTCCTCAACGCCTGCCAAAGTACCGAGCTCAGCCTCAACCACTACGCCCTTGTCATGCGCGTACTCAACTACCTGCTTGGTCAGCGCGATGTTGTCCTCGAAAGACTTGGAAGATGCATCGATCATAACGGAAGTGAAACCGCCGTCGATACAGGACTTACAAAGCTCGAAGGTGTCGCCGTGATCCAGATGAAGCGCGATCGGGATCTGCGGATTTTCTGCTACAGCCGCCTCAACCAGCTTCACCAGATAGGTGTGGTTTGCATAAGCGCGGGCGCCCTTGGAAACCTGCAGGATAACGGGGCTGTTCAGCTCGCCTGCCGCCTCGGTAATACCCTGGACGATCTCCATGTTGTTTACGTTGAAAGCGCCGACTGCATAACCGCCGTCATAGGCTTTCTTAAACATTTCCTTAGTTGTTACTAATGCCATAGTATTTTCTTCCTTTCTATTATAATTTTTTATTACTTTCCATCATCTGGAATCCAACTTTATTTTAACAGCCAGTCCCCAGAAAGTCAACAACTCTGACAGTTACTCCTCTTCCTCCGGCACCCGGATTTCAAGCGCCTGATGCCAGCTTTCAATCATCACCGAGCGGTGCTCCCCGCCGAACTCCCCGTCCAGCGTCCATGCCACCGGGTCTTCCGATTCGACTTTCAGCTTTTCGGTGGTAAACGTATAAATATACTCCGACTTCACGCGTTTATCCACGAGTGCGCGGATGATGTTATTGATATCCAGCGGGTTTGTCGGCTTGCGGATCAGCGTCACCTCGAAAAGCCCGTCGTCCAGCGCCACATTCTTTCCCGTAATGCCGCGGAACCCTCCTACGGAATGGGAATTGGTAATCATGCCGTATAGAAACTCTCCCTCAATCACTTCCTCATTGCAAGTAATCTTCAAAGGATAGGAACGCACGGCGGGCAGGCGCTTGACGCCCTCTATGAGATAAGCCGCATGACCCAGCACATTCTTTGTGTCCTGAGGCGTCCCGTAAGATACATCCGTAAAAATGCCAAACGCCGCCACGTAGATAAATATACTGTAATTAAATTTCCCCACATCACAGGCAAAAGTCCTGCCATTCACCACCACATCCGCAGCCTGCAGCATGTTTTTGGGTATCTTCAGGCTGTTGGCGAAATCGTTTGTGCTGCCCGCCGGCACATAGCCTATGGGCAGTCTTTCCTCCGACTTCATCATGCCCGTCACCACTTCGTCGAGGGTGCCGTCCCCGCCGCTGCACACCACTATATCGTAACCGGCGCGCCTCTCCTGCACAGCCTTAACCGCATCGCCCGATGCCTGCGTCGGATAAGCCGTCACCTCATAGCCCGCCTTTACAAACGTATCAATAATATCCAGCAGATTACTTCTGATCTGCGCCTTGCCCGCTCTGGGATTATAGACAAAAAGCATCCGTTTATCCATAGACTACCTCCCGTATAAAAAGAAAAGCTGCCCAGAACCTTATCCGCTTACCGCGCCACAGGATTCTGAACAGCCCACACATTATGCCTTATCAAATGTCAACCCTGTCACACCCGTCCCTATCTGGTGGTCAGGAATTTCTCAATCTCCGCAACAGCCGTCTCCTCGTCGGCTCCGTCCGCAGTAACCGTCACCTCGGCACCGCTCTCGAGTCCCATGCTCATCATGCCCATGATACTCTTCGCATTCACCTTCTTGTTGTCGGAACCAAGATAGACGGTGCTCTCAAACTGACTTGCCACCTGCACGAGCATTGCCACCGGGCGCGCTTCAAGACCCGTCTCCAGCTTGATCTGGATTGACTTCTGAATCATAATAGTTTCCTCCTCTTTTTCTTTCCGAGACATACTGTCTCTTATTATGACCTGATTTTGTCAGCAATTTCACTCAGCCTGCGTAACCTGTGATTCACCCCTGATTTCCCCACAACCGGTTCCAGATATCCACCGAGCTCCTTCAGCGCCGCATCTGGATATTCCAGCCGGACTTCCGCCATCTGCCGCAGATTGTCCGGTAAATTTTCAAACCCATACCTTTCCCTGATCAGAAGGATGTCCTCAATCTGTCTGCCCGCCGCCGTCACCGTCTTGGAAATGTTGGCTGTCTCGCAGTTCACCCTTCTGTTAATCGAATTTCGCATCTCTTTCAGGATTCTCATATTTTCCAGTTCCATCAGAGACACATGCGCACCCATCACATTTAAAAGTTCTACAATGCCCTCGCCCTCTTTCAGATAGACCACCTGATATTTCTTTCGTCCTATGATCCTTGCCTCAATCTGAAATTCCGAAAGCACTTCCCGAAGCTGTACTGCCTGCGCCTTCTCATCACAGACATACTCCAGATGATAACTCTTTCTCGGGTCGCTCATGGAACCAGCGCTTAAGAATGCTCCGCGCAGCCATGCCCTCGCACAGCAGGAATGTCTGATCAGAAGTGCATTGACCGTTTTGGTTAATACTATCCTTCCATCCTCTTTCCTTGCAAGGCATAGCGCCTCTGTCACCCTGCGTTCCGTTTCGTCATCGGCAATCAGACGCTGTCTGCCCCGCATAACAGTTTCTATATTAAATGTTTTTTTAAGTAATGTAAAGCATTTTCTCGCAACTGTCTCATTTTCCGTATCCAGACAAAGATGCCGTCCGCCGTCGCAGACGCCGCCGTTGTACAGCAGGAGCGCCGCAAGTTCCGCAAGCTGGCAATGTCTCGCCGAGCTTACATGAGCCGCAAGTTCCTCTTTTACCGTTCCCGAAAAAGACATATCTCTTCCTCTATTTATTTACATCCCTATGATACAGTTTCACACCGTAGGTCCCATGATCCTTAAGCCCCGCGTACAGCATGTTTGCCAGCGTCACGCTCCTGTGCTTGCCCCCGGTGCAGCCGATGCCTATTACAAGCTGGTGTTTGCCCTCTTTCACATAATTGGGTATCAGAAAGTCCAGCATGTCCGTCAGCTTATTTAAAAAGGAACCCGCCTCCGGGAAAGACATCACATAATCCTGCACCTCTTTGTCATTGCCTGTCTTATGTTTCAGCTCGTCGATATAAAAGGGGTTCGGAAGGAAGCGCACGTCAAACACCAGATCGGCATCCGCCGGAATCCCTTTCTTGAAGCCGAAGGACAGGATCGTGACGATCAGTGAATTATATTCCTTATTTCTCACAAAAATATCATCAATTTCCTCTTTCAGTTCCCTTGTCAGAAGATGGGATGTGTCAATAATGTAATCCGCTTTTTCCCGGATCTCCCTCAATATCTCCCGTTCTCTGTGGATGCCCTCCTCCACCCTGCCCTCGGGAGACAGCGGGTGCAGCCGCCTTGTCTCTTTATACCGTTTCAGAAGAACGTCGTCACCCGCTTCCAGAAAGAGCATCTCAAACAGATAACCGTTCTCCTTCAACTGATCCAGAATACGGCGCACACCGCTAAAGGACTGGTCTGCGCGCACATCAAGTCCCAGCGCCACTTTGTTGACCTCGCTTGCGGGCGTCGTAATCAGCTCCACAAACTTCTCAATCAACGCCACCGGCAGGTTGTCTACGCAGTAGAAACCCACATCTTCCAGCATTTTCATGGCGGTCCGTTTCCCCGAACCGCTCATCCCCGTCACTATTACAAATCTCATGTTAAAAATCTCCAAGGAAAATAACCTCGGGCTCCAGCCGGACATGGAACCGATCTTTCACACGCTCCTGCACTTCCTCGATCACTTCCCTGATATCCGCCGCCGTCGCACCGCCCGCGTTGATCACAAAACCACAGTGTTTCTCAGACACCTGCGCGCCGCCGATGCGGTAGCCCCGAAGCCCCGCGTCCATAATAAGTTTCCCCGCGTAATACCCCTCCGGGCGCTTAAAGGTGCTGCCCGCGCTTGGGTACTCCAGCGGCTGTTTACTCTTCCTCTGTTTCATCAGTTCTTCCATTCTGGCACTGATTTCCTCTTTGTTGCCGGGTGTCAGTTTCAGAACCACCCCCAGCACGATAAAAGGTCTGTCCCTGATGATACTGGTGCGGTAGCCAAACTCCATCGTATCATTGTCCAAAGTCAGGATTTCTCCCTCTTTGTCCATCACACGGACCATCTGCACGACCTGTTTCATCTCCCCGCCGTAAGCGCCGGCGTTCATCACAATGGCGCCGCCCATGCTGCCGGGAATCCCTGCCGCAAACTCCAGACCACTCAGTCCCGCGTCCCTCGCCACAGACGCCACCTTGGAAAGCAGCACGCCTGCCCCCGCCGCGATATGGTTTTTCTCCACACCGACCGCGCTCAGCCGCGGACCCAGTTTCAGAATGATCCCACGGTAGCCCTTATCTCCCACCAGAAGATTGCTGCCGTTTCCCAAAACAAAATAATCCTGCTCGATCCGCCCCAGATAAGAAACAAGCTGCGACAGTTCCTCCTTCGTCTCCACAACAGCCATGCACTCCGCCTCGCCGCCTACCCGGAAGGTGGTATGTCTGCTCATAGGCTCGTGGAACAAAAGCCTCTCCTCAGGCACGATGGTCCTGATATGTTCATACATTGATGTACTCAAAATTAACTCCCGCTCATTCTTTTTATTTATAATATATCCCCAACGGCTTATACCCATTCGCAAAACCACCGAGTTCGCGAATCGAATCTCGCAATCGCGCTACGTCCGATTTGTTAAAGCAGCAATCGCGCCGCGCCGTAGATACCCGCGTCGTTGCCGAGGGTCGCCAGTGCAAAAACCACATTTTTGCAGCCGTGGAAAGTGGTTCTCTCAAATGAGGGTTTAATGTAGTCAAACAGAACCTCGCCCGCTTTTGACACGCCGCCGCCGATTACGAAGATCTCCGGGTTGATGATACCTGCAATGATACCCAGACCCTTGCCCAGATATTCGCCGAACTGCTCTGCCACTCCTATCGCCAGCTCATCCCCCGCCTTGACCGCGTCAAACACGGCTTTCGCGGACACTTCACCCTGCCTCAGGACGCTGTCCTTATCGCTCGCCTGCAGCGCACGGTTCGCAAGTCTGGTGATGCCTGTCGCGGACGCATACTCTTCCAGACAGCCTAAGTTGCCGCAGCCGCAGGCTTCCGTCTCGTTGTCCTCCACATGAATATGACCGATTTCACCGCCCGCTCCTGTCGAACCCGTCATAATCTCACCGTTTATGATGATGCCGCCGCCAACGCCTGTGCCGAGGGTAACCGCCACCAGATTCTTATATCCCTGTCCGCCGCCCTTCCACATTTCACCGAGCGCCGCCACATTCGCGTCGTTGCCGCCCTCCACGCGCATCCCGTCGAGCAGCGCGGTAAGTTCCTCTTTCATATTCAGTTCTGCCCAGCCCAGATTAACGGCTTTATGCACAATGCCGCTTTTCTCCACAGGACCCGGCGTGCCGATACCGACGCCGACCACATCCTCCTTCGCGATGGATTTCTGCGCCATCTTCTCTTTGATGCTCGCCGCGATATCGGGAAGAATCTTCTCTCCGTGGTTTTCCGTTCTGGTGGGAATCTCCCACTTCTCCAGAACATTGCCTTCCTTGTCAAACAACCCCATTTTAACCGTGGTGCCGCCCACGTCTACCCCGAATATATAGTTCGCCATTACTCGTCCTCCTCTCTGCCGTGTGCAAGGGAATTCTGCACGCGCTTGTACAGCTCCTGTGCCGCATTGTAGCCCATCTTCTTCTGACGGTGGTTAACCGCAGCGGACTCGCAGATGATCGCCAGATTCCGGCCCGGTCTGATCGGTATGCTGTGGCAGACCACACGGTTGCCCAGATACTCGGTGTACTCCTCCTCCAGACCCAGACGGTCGTACTCCTTATCCTTATCCCAATCCTCCAGACGGATAACCAGATCAATATTCTGGGTATCCCTTACGCTGGACGCACCGAACAGTGCCTTCACATCCACGATGCCGATACCCCGCAGCTCGATAAAGTGTTTCGTGATGTCCGGCGCGGAACCGATCAGCGTATCCTCGCTGACACGTCTGATCTCCACCACATCATCCGTCACCAGACGGTGTCCTCTCTTAATCAGCTCAAGCGCCGCCTCGGATTTACCGATGCCGCTCTCACCCGTAATCAGGACGCCCTCGCCGTAAACATCCACCAGTACACCGTGCACGGAAATGCAGGGGGCGAGCTTTACATTCAGCCAGCGGATCACTTCCGCCATACATGCCGACGTAGCCTTTTTGCTCATCAGAAGCGGTACGCCGTGTTTGACGGCAACCTCCCTGAAAATTTCATTCGGATACAGCTCTCTGCAGAACAGAATGCCCGGCAGAGGATTGTTCAGCAGTTTCTCGAAAATCTCCCGCTGTCTGTCCTCGTCCAGACCGTTCATGTAAGAGTATTCCACGAATCCGACGATCTGCAGACGCGTCGTCTCGAAATGCTCAAAATACCCCGCCAACTGCAGCGCCGGTCTGTTGATATCCGGCTGTGTCACCTTGACTTTGGAAATGTCGATTTCCGGCGTCAGATTCTCCCACTTAAATTTTTCAATTACTTTTGTTAAACTAATGCTCGCCATAACTCCCTCCTCATTATTGTATATCACACACCGCTCTGTTTCGCAGTTCACGCTCGAAATCCTTCGGCTTTCTCGCTCACGGGCTTCGCCCTATACAGCCGCAATCTGAAAAACTGTCAGCAAGCTGCCATTTTTCATCTTCCGTCTGCGCACTGCTCATTGCCTTCGCGGACATTATACCACACTATCTAAAATGCGTCTATTTTTCTCCCGCCCGAAAATACTCATAAATCTGCTTTCCGATATGCTCCGGGATCTCAGGCACCTCGCAGAGTTTCTCCACCGACGCTTCCTTAATCTCATTGATGGAGCCGAAATGCCGCATCAACGCCTTTCTCCTCGCCGGACCCACCCCGGGAATCTCGTCGAGGACCGACTTTACCTGCGCTTTGGAGCGCAGCGACCGGTGGTACTCGATGGCGAAACGGTGCGCCTCGTCCTGAATCCTTGTAATCAGTTTAAACCCTTCCGAGCGCGTGTCTATGGGGATCTCCACATTGTGGTAATACAGCCCTCTGGTGCGGTGGTTGTCGTCCTTCACCATGCCGCAGACCGGGATATCCAGATGCAGCTCCTCAAGTACCTGCAGGGCGATATTGACCTGCCCCCTGCCGCCGTCCATCAGAAGCAGATCGGGAAACTTGGTAAAACTCCCGAAAGCGTGATCCACCTGCTTGCGGTCCAAATCCTCCTTCTCCTCCATGCCGTGCACAAACCGTCTGGTCAGCACTTCCTTCATGCAGGCGTAATCGTCCGGACCCGACACGGACTGGATGCGGAATTTGCGGTAATCGCTGCGTTTCGCCTTGCCTTTCTCAAAAACCACCATGGAACCCACATTGGCAAAGCCGCTTATATTGGAGATATCGAAAGCCTCCATGCGGCTTGCGTCCTCCAGCTCAAGAAGCGCCGCAATCTCCTTCATGGCGCCGATGGTCCGCCCTTCCTCCCTGCGGATCCGTTCCTTATCCTGACTTAAGATCAGCCTCGCATTCTGCGCTGCCAGTTCCACCAGCTTTTCCTTTGCGCCCTTTTTCGGCACGCGGATATAGACCCTGCCACCCTTCCTCGCACTGAGCCACTTTTCCAGAATCTCAATATCCGCAATTTCCTCCTGCAGCATCAGTTCCTTTGGAATATAAGGCGTACCCGCATAAAACTGTTTCACGAAATCGAGGAGAATCTGCGCGCTGTCGCAGTCCTCCACATGGGTCATATAAAAATGGTCCCTGCCGATCAGCTTGCCGTCACGCACAAAGAACACCTGCACCACGGCGTCGTGCTCCTCCAACGCCAGCGCAATGATATCTTTGTCCTCACCATCGGAATCCGTAATTTTCTGCTTCTGCGCCACACTCTTTACACTGTTGTACAGATCCCGGTATCCCGCCGCCTCCTCGAACTCCATCTTTTCTGACGCTTCCGTCATTTTTTGTTCCAGTTCCCGGAGCATGGGCTTATAATTGCCGTTCAGAAAATCGAGCGCCTGATCGATCCGCGCCCGGTACTCCTCCTTGCTGATATAGCCTTGACAGGGCGCGGCGCACTGTTTGATATGGTAGTTCAGGCAGGGACGTTCCAGCCCGATGTCCCGCGGCAGTTTGCGGTTACAGGTCTTAAGCTGATACAGCTTATTCATCAGGTCTATCGTGTCCTTCACCGCCGCCGCACTCGTATACGGCCCGAAATATCTCGACCTGTCCTTCTTCATCTCGCGCGATATAAAAATGCGCGGATACTCCTCTCCCACCGTCACCTTGATATAAGGATACGTCTTGTCATCCTTTAACATGGTGTTATATTTCGGACTGTATTCCTTGATCAGATTATTCTCTAAGACAAGAGCCTCCAGCTCAGAGTCCGTCACAATATACTCAAACCGCGCGATCTGCTCCACCATCCGGTCGATCTGCGGTCCCCGTCCCACGATCTTCCGAAAGTAAGAGCGCACGCGGTTGTGCAGGTTCACCGCCTTGCCCACATAGATAATCGTATCATTATCGTCGTGCATCAGATATACGCCCGGGGAGTTCGGCAGCTTTTTCAATTCCTCATCGAAATCAAACATACGAATTTCCTCACCGTTTCCTTCAATCCGAAGGTTTTCTCCCATTTATTGTACAAGAGGCGGGTAAAGAAAACAAGGCAAAGTCTTTCACAGACTCTGCCTTATCACAATAATTATTCCAAAACCTCACCAACATATCTGGTGCATACAAAACGCGCAAACTAATGCCTGCCCATCTCCAAACACACACTACTTTTCTTCCGAAGAATGCCCAGGGTCGGGTGCCTGTGAAAACAAGCCCCGGGGACCCGCCGGCTGCCGGCTCTGCTGCTGTGCGCCGTCCGTTCTCCCATTCTGCATTGAAGTATCAGCCGTGTTCTGCGGCTGTCCTGCGGGACCATCCTGCGTACCTGCCGCCGTCTGCTGCCCGCTCTGCATCTGCACGCCGCCCGGCTGTCCTACGCCCGTCATCTGCGACGTCTGGAAATCTGCGCCGCCTGACTGTTCTGCCCCTTTGCCCGTCGGCATCTGAAATCCTGCACCGCCCTGCTGCCCCGCACCTGCCATCGGCGGCATCTGGAATCCGGGGACAGGCTGGCTCTGCGGCTGTCCCGTGGGATTCGCCATCCCCTGCGGCTGCGCTGCGGGCTGGCTCTGTGCCTCCGGCTTCGCGGCATTCTCCTGCGGCTGCTCCGTCTTCTGGGGTGCTTTTTCCGCCTTGTCCGCCGTGCCTTCTTCCTCCTCCGCAGGTTCCGGGATGCCCTTCTCCTTGCGGTAAATCTTCATAAACTCTTTGCCCGTGATGGTCTCTTTCTCGATCAGGTGCGCCGCCAGTTTATCCATAATCTCGCGGTTTTCTTTCAGAAGTTTCTTCGCCTTCTTATAGCTCTCATGGAGCAGTTTCATTACCTCGGAATCAATGTCCGCCGCCGTCACATCCGAGCAGGTCAGCGACGCCCTGCCGTCCAGATACTGGCTTTCCACCGTGGCAAGCCCCATCAGCCCGAACTTTTTGCTCATGCCGAACCGGGTAATCATATTCCTTGCGATGCTGGTCGCCTGTTCGATATCGTTCGCCGCGCCCGTGGTGACCGTGTCGAAAACGATCTCCTCCGCCGCGCGCCCGCCAAGCAGACTCACAAGCCTGTCACGGAGTTCCGCCTCGGTGTCCAGATACTTCTCCTCCTCCGGCACATGCATGACATAGCCGAGCGCGCCCATGGTGCGGGGCACAATGGTAATCTTCTGCACCGGCTCCGAGTTTTTCTGCAGCGCGCTCAGAAGGGCATGACCTACCTCGTGGTAGGAGACAATCTTTCGCTCCTCCTTGCTCATCACGCGGTCTTTCTTCTCCTTGCCGACAAGCACCTGCTCCACCGCGTCAAACAAATCTTTCTGGCTCACATATTCCCTGCCAAGCTTCACGGCGTTGATCGCCGCCTCGTTGATCATATTCGCCAGATCGGAACCCACCGCGCCGGAAGTCGCCAGCGCAATCTCATTCAAATCCACGGAATCGTCCATGAGCACATCCTTGGAGTGCACCTTCAGGATCTCGACACGCCCCTTTAAATCCGGCTTATCCACGATGATCCGTCTGTCGAAACGTCCCGGACGAAGCAATGCCTTATCCAGAATTTCCGGCCTGTTGGTCGCCGCCAGAATGATAATACCCTTTTTCCCGTCGAAACCGTCCATCTCGGAGAGAAGCTGGTTGAGTGTCTGCTCCCGCTCCTCGTTGCCGCCGCCGTACTTGGAGTCACGGCTTCTGCCGATGGCGTCGATCTCGTCGATAAACACGATACAAGGGGCGTTCTTCTCCGCCTCCTTGAACAGGTCGCGGACACGGGACGCGCCCACACCCACATACAATTCAATAAAATCCGAGCCGGACAGGGAAAAGAACGGCACATGCGCCTCGCCCGCCACCGCTTTCGCCAGAAGCGTCTTACCCGTACCGGGAGGTCCCACCAGAAGCGCGCCCTTGGGAAGTCTAGCGCCGATCTTGGAGTATTTGCCCGGATTGTGCAGAAAATCTACCACTTCAACCAGAGATTCCTTCGCCTCGTCCTCACCTGCCACGTCCTGAAAGGTGATGCCCGTCTCCTTCTGTACATAAGCCTTCGCCGTGCTCTTGCCCACGCCCATAGGCCCGCCTTTGCCGCCCATACGCCGGAAAAGAAGGCTAAGCAGTCCCCACATCAGAAGCACCGGGAGAATGTAATACAAAAGCACCGTCATAATCACGCTGGAACTGTCGGAAACTTCCTTCTTCATTTCCACATTGTGCTGTAAAAGCCGTTCCGCCAGCTTGTCGTCATCCTCCATCTTCCCCGTGTAATAGGTGCTCACACCCATACCGTAAGCATAGAGGAAGGCGGAATCATTCTGTCCCGCTTTCGGATAAATCGTGATACGGTCGGAACCGACCTGCACGCTCTTTACCTTACCATCCTCCACCATCTTCACAAACTCATTGTAGGAAATTTCCTGATTGGTGGCTCCCGTCAGCATCTTCATAAAAACACTGACACAGAGAAGGGTAATCAGCGCCGCCACCACAAGCATGATCAGACTCTGCTTGCGCGGATCGCCGCCGCTTCCTCCGGGTCCGCCGGATCCGCCGCCGTTTCCGGGTCCGCCGCTGCCGGGACCACCCGGGCCGCCGCCGTTGTCATATTGATTTACATTATCCGTATTTGCCATAAAAGAGGCATCCTCACTTTCGTCTTTATACATAACTGCTCAGTATCTTCACAGTTCCGCCGCAAATACTGAATAGTTATATTTATACAGTACTCTCATTATAAGATAGTAAAAATCATAAATCAATGAGGGAATTATGAAATTCTGAACACATGTGTAAAAGAATTATAAATTTTTTTACAATTTTTGACCTTTGGAGTAGATTTTTCCTCTCTTTTCATTGTATAATGATCAGTGTATTGTTTTTGACGGTAACTATTCAGTATAGGTCGAAGCATTTTACGGCTGAACAGTTGCCTTTTCGTATTTTAGAAAGGATCAGACAGATGGCAGTAAAATATGTATTCGTTACGGGTGGCGTTGTTTCCGGGCTTGGAAAGGGCATCACAGCGGCATCTCTGGGAAGACTTTTAAAGGCGCGCGGTTACAAGGTAACCATGCAGAAATTCGACCCCTATATCAATATCGACCCGGGCACCATGAACCCGATCCAGCACGGTGAAGTATTCGTCACAGAGGACGGCACCGAGACAGATCTGGATCTGGGGCATTACGAGCGTTTCATCGATGAAAATCTGGACAAAAACTCCAACGTGACCACAGGCAAAGTCTACTGGTCCGTTTTGCAGAAAGAGCGGCGGGGCGATTACGGCGGCGGCACCGTGCAGGTCATCCCCCATATTACAAACGAAATAAAGGGCAGATTTTATCGAAACTTTACGGATCAAGAAACCCGCATCGCCATTATTGAGGTGGGCGGCACCGTGGGCGATATCGAGAGCCAGCCTTTCCTTGAGTCCATCCGTCAGTTCCAGCACGAGGTCGGCAGGGAGAATGCGATCTTGATTCATGTGACGCTGATCCCGTACTTAAGCGCTTCTCAGGAGTTAAAGACCAAGCCGACGCAGGCAAGCGTCAAAGACCTGCAGGGTATGGGTATCCAGCCCGACATCATCGTCTGCCGCAGTGAGCATCCCTTAGATCAGGGCATAAAGGACAAGATCGCGCTGTTCTGTAACGTGCCGAACAACCGCGTTTTACAAAATCTGGACGTGGAGCACTTGTATGAGGCGCCCCTCGCCATGGAAAAGGAGCATCTGGCACAGGTGGCATGTGAATGTCTGAAACTGGACTGCCCGGAGCCGGATCTCACCGACTGGAAAGCTATGGTGGAATCCCTGCGGACTCCTACCGACTCCGTAACGGTTGCCCTTGTGGGCAAATACACACAGCTCCATGACGCGTATATCAGCGTGGTGGAGGCACTGAAGCACGGCGGTATTTCCCACCGCTGCGTAGTGGATATCAAGTGGGTGGATTCCGAGACTGTCACGCGGGACAATGTGGAATCCGTCCTTTGCGACGTAAACGGCATACTGATTCCCGGCGGCTTCGGCGACCGGGGCATTGAGGGCAAGATTGAAGCCATCACTTATGCAAGGGAACACAAAATTCCGTTCCTCGGACTTTGTCTCGGTATGCAGCTGGCTATCGTGGAATTTGCCAGGAATGTGATCGGCTACAACGATGCCCACAGCATTGAGCTGGATCCGTCCACGACCCATCCCGTCATCGCGCTGATGCCCGACCAGAACGGCGTGGAGGATATCGGCGGCACCCTGCGGCTCGGCTCCTATCCCTGTGTGCTGGACAAGGCGTCAAAGGCGTATGCGCTGTACGGCGAGGAAACCATTCACGAGAGGCACAGACACCGCTACGAGGTCAACAACGACTACCGCGCGGTGCTCACTGAAAAAGGGATGCGGCTTTCCGGGCTTTCTCCCGACGGTCGTATCGTGGAAATGTGCGAGCTGGCAGGCCACCCCTTCTTTGTGGCGACACAGGCGCACCCGGAACTGAAGTCAAGGCCCAACAGACCGCATCCTCTCTTTAAGGGGTTTGTGGAGGCTGCACTAGGATATAAAAAATAATTGCAATTGCACGAATGGCATAACCATAAACAGTTTCCAAGGGTCTGCTTACGGTTATGCCATTTGATATGCCTCTCGTGACCTGCTAGTCGAGTTGTAGTGTAATCCCCACGTACAGTAAATCCGGGTTTTCTCCGATCACATCCTTGTTTTTCTCGTAGAGTCCGCCCCAGCGCATCCCGTCACCGAGCTGTTCCTCCGCGATATACCAGAGGCAGTCGCCCGTCTTAACGGTGTAGGTGTCTTTCTCCGCAGCGGACTTCTCTTCGTCAGTTCCCTCTGCTTTCACTTTCACCGGGAGCTGCTCTTCCGGTATTTCCGCCACTTCTTCCTCAATCTTCATATGCATACTTTCCAACAGTTCCACCAATTCTGGATGCTCCGCGAGCAGCGCGTTGTACGCAACAGCAATTTCATTGCTGTGATCCGTGATTTCATCCGACAGACTGATCTCTCGCACTTCTTTGAGAAATGCGTCCGACTCCTCCGGGTCATCCACATAGTCCGCCAGCGTGTCAATCCCTTCCGGTGAAAACGCGTTGCGGTATGCGGTGACAAACTCGATCACTTCCTGCTCCTCCGCGTCTGCCGCACTCTCCTTTTTCGCTGTGACCGTCCCTGTCTCCTTCGCCTCGCAGACAATTCTCCCACCGGGAAAAGCCCCGCATACCGCAAACGCAGCGCCCAGTGTCAACAATCCCGCTACCAACAACGGAAGCGCCGGTTCACGCGGCGGCTGCTGATTGTCCATGCCACATCCACTTTTCTTATCGCCAACAGAAACCATCGTCGCATCCCTCCGCAGCTACCTATGCTTTACACGTTCCTCCATTCCCATTTTACACTTCCCGCCCGGCTTACATACACAGGCGCCTGAGGAAGGTTTTATCCTTCCTCCAGCGCGTTCAACCGATCCACGATCTCCTGCACATCCGCCATGTTCATATTTCCGCCAAAGCTGACCGCGCTCCGCAGAGGCGCAAATTCCGCCATCGCCGCATTCATTTCCGCCGTAATCGCCTCGTTTGCCGCGCTGCTCTCCGCTTTGTCCTGCACCCCGCCAAAAATGTCAAACTTCAGAAGCTCTTCCACAATTTCGCGGGCGCGCGGGTCCTTAAGCACATCGCCCATCGCCGTGTCCGTTGTATACACGAAAGGAATCTTTACCGTGGATTCCACCGTAACTGCCTTTGTCAGCACGATATCCCGGGAAGATCTTCCGATCATAATATCGAAAGCGCCCGTCTCCACATGCCAGTCCTGAAGTTTCACGCTGTAGTAGGCAAATGCCCGTTTATCCAGCGCAAACGTCACCGTCTTTGTCTCCCCCGGCGCAAGTTCCACTTTCTCAAAACCTTTCAGCTCCTTCACCGGACGGATCACCGTGCTCTCCTGATCCGCCACATAGAGCTGAACGATTTCCTTGCCTGTCATATTGCCCGTATTCGTCACATCCACGGACACATTCATAACATCCGTATCCTTCATCGTCTCCTTGTCTACCGTCAGATTGGAATACGCAAATGTGGTGTAGGAAAGCCCGTGTCCAAAGGGGAACAGCACTTCCATCTTCTTGGAATCATAATAGCGGTATCCCACAAAAATGCCCTCACGGTATTCCACCTTATCCTTTTCTCCCGGATAGAAGAGATAGGACGGATTATCCTCCAGTTTTAACGGAAAACTCTCCGGCAGTTTCGCGCTGGGATTCACCTTTCCAAACAGAATGTCGCAGACCGCGCCGCCTACTGCCTGCCCACTGAGATACGCCTCCACAACACCCTTTACCTCGTTCACCCACGGCATTTCCACGGGGGAACCGTTGTGCAGCACCACAATCGTATTCGGCTGTACCGCCGCCACTTTGGAAATCAGCTCATTCTGGCAGTCCGGCATCCGCATATGCTTCCTGTCGAAGCCCTCCGACTCAAACGCATCCGGCAGTCCCGCAAAAACGACCGCAAATTTAGCCTTTTTCGCCGCCTCGACAGCCTCCGCCAGCAGTTTTTCATCCGTTTTGTCCACTTTATCATCAAATCCCTGCGCATAAGTCACGTTCGCCATATCTGCCACCGCATCTAACGCCGAAGTGACTTTATGACTGTTGATGTGGGAACTGCCGCCGCCCTGATAGCGGGGCGTCTTTGCGTACTTTCCGATAAAGACAATCTCGTCCTGCTCAGACAAAGGCAGCACACCATCGTTTTTCAGAAGGACAATCGTCTCCTGCGCCACCTTTCTCGCCATCTCGTGGTCTTTGTCCCTGTCAAACACCGCGTTTTTATCCCGGTTTTCCTCATAGCGGAATACAATATTTAAAATACGGGAAACCGCGGCATCCAACACTTTTTCGGGAAGCTCACCGCTCTGCACCGCGCCCACGATCAGCTTATCGTTAAAACCGTTTGAGGAAGGCATCTCCAGATCCAGCCCCGCCTGCAGATCCTTCACGCGGCTGTTGACTGCGCCCCAGTCGCTCATCACATACCCTTCAAAACCCCACTCGTCCCGGAGCACCTCCGTCAGATATTTGTGGTTCTCCGCCGCATAAGTGCCGTTAATTTTATTGTAGGAACACATCACTGTCCAAGGTTTTTCTTTCTTCACCGCTCCCTCGAAAGCCGCCAGATATATCTCATGCAGGGATCTTTGTCCGATCTGGGAATCGGACGTCATCCGCCGCGTCTCCTGATTGTTGCCCAGAAAATGCTTGATGCTCGTTCCCACATTTTTACTCTGTACACCGTGAATCAGCGCACCCGCCATCTCGCTCGCCACAAGCGGGTCTTCGGAGTAATATTCAAAGTTACGTCCGCAAAGAGGGGATCTCTTGATATTCACCGCGGGACCGAGAATCACGCTCACGCCCTCCGCCTGACACTCTTCTCCCAATGTCTCCCCCATCTGCCGGATCAGCTCCCTGTTAAAAGAAGCCGCCGTGCCGCATCCGGCAGGAAAACATACCGCCTTGATACTGTCGTTTACTCCCAAGTGGTCGCCCTCCTGATCCTGCTTGCGCAGGCCGTGCGGTCCGTCCGACACCATGCTGGCGGGAATCCCCAACCGCTCCACCGCCTCGGTGTGCCAGAAATCCGCACCCGAACACATAGATGCCTTTTCCTCCAGCGTCATCTGTGAAACGATCTCTTTGATTTTTTCTGCTGTCATGCTATCCTCCATTCTGCAGTCCGCTCTTGAAGCTGCACACATTTACCGGGGACGGCTCCTTTCCCTTCTCAACAAAAAACAGCCGCACCCGTCATGCTCTAAGTGTAACATGACCGGGCGCGGCTTCCAATAGATTTTTTTTGATTCTGTGCAATAATTATCATCCTACTTCCAATACTGCAAAACCTTCTCAAGAATCCCGTTTTCTATACAATAATCTACCGCCTCCGCCAGATAGATCTTTGTGTCATGCGTCCTCCTTCCTGTGCGTCGGCAGAAAGGAATCGCAATCCTACATGACATACATGGCATCCGGCTCTTATCTGCCCAGACGTCATATGCGTTCAAAGGTACACGCCCCAGTTCCTGCCATGTCGCCCGCAATCACATATTTTATATTGGGCTATAATCAACTCGTCTCACACCCGCATCCTGCACTCCCCATGCACCACATTCAGCCTGTCCGCGTTCTTCATAAAATAGAGCGTCAGAAGCGTCTCCCCCATGTATCCAAGATACCTGTCGCTCCTCTCACACCCCTTCGGGACGCTCAGTTCCTCCGTCCTCATAAGAACCGGGAAGAGCCACGCACAGTAATCCCGCAGCACGCTCTTCTTCGCGAGGATCACGTTATAGTTGTACAGATACCGCTGGGAAAGAATGCCGGGAAAAGCCTCCGCATACGACGGCTGCAGCTCCTCAAGGGCACACAGCAGAGCCTGCCAGTCAGCCTCCTTTATGTATCTTTCATGGTGTGCCTGAATGTCCGGCTCATAGGGAAGCGGATAGGGCAGCACCACATCCACGTCATTGTCCGAAAGCCGCAGAAGGTCATCCTCCTTTAAGTCAAATCCCCGTCTGTACTGGCAGAGTCCGTAATACTGTCCTTCCTCGCCGTCCGCACAGCCGTCCGTGCCCATCTTGTTCTTCCACACCCAGTAAAGCGCTGTCAGCTCGCAGTAGTTTCCGTTCCGCTCCGAGATATGCACCCCGGTATGATCCGTGAGGTCAGCCACCCGCACGCTGCTGCAAGCCGTCCCTGCTTGAATCGGGAACACATAGTCCGGCAGGGGCACACTGTCCCTAAGGGGCCTGTCCACATGGGACTTTGCCATATACATCCTTACAAAGGGCATATGGCAGCCTACCGGTAGTGCGGCAAGCGGCAGGAACCGCCCCAGCCTTGCATGGAACAGCTGCATCAGTTCCGCGTGGCGCGCAAAGGTAAGCCGTCTGTGATGACGGAACCCATAATTTTCCAGCGTCTCCTCGATATCCGGCTGCACCTGCTCCGGGGTAGCAATGAGGACTTCGATCTCCCGTTTTTCCTCCGCCCCCATCCCCTGCGCATAGGCGGACAGCTCCCGCACGGGAATGCCGCCGAGCACCGGGGCGTTGCCTTCCATGCGTGTCACAAGGAAACAGGAGATTTCGCGCTTCGGGTATAACGTTCTTATTGCTTCACAGGCGCCGAGGGCATAGCCCTGTGCACCATAGATTGCCAATTTCACTGACTTTTCCACCTTCCCTCAGTTTTGATATTTCCCATCCGCAGTATCGGTTTCCTGTCTGTATAAGGCAAGGAAATCCTCCCTGTCCAGATCCAGCCGGAAGGCATTCTGCGCTTCCGCTGTCCTTATCGTTTCAAACCAATGCCATACGCTTTCCATGCCCGGAACCGGCACCTCAAACAGCCGGGCTGTCTCCATGATGACTTTAAGCCCGAAGGAGAAGTCCGCCGTAAAATAGCGTGAGGCAAAATCTGGTACCCATCCCTGCGCCGTTTTCTCCATCGGCGCATATATGCCTTTAAAAGCGGCAATGCTCCTGATCTTTTTCGTCATGTCACGGACGGTATGGCTCTCATAATGATCCGCCAGTGACCTTACCGTTGTCAGATCCAGCGGGATTGTGCCGCACAATTTCTGCAGCTCCCTGTCACATGCAAACAGCATTTCCGATGCGGCGTCGTCCCATCCTTCGTAAAACAGATACGGCTCCGGGTATGCCACACCGGGGCGATAGTCCTGAAACAGACTATACAGGCGGGTCGTATGAAGAATCGGATTCGACGGCGTCAAGGTGACACACAGATAGTTGGGAAGCACCCTGCAGGGCATATCAAAAAGAGTCTCCATGACAGCCGCCACGGACTGCGCCCCACATGCCGGAACAGCGCCGATCTGCAGTTCTCCCTTTCTTCCGAGCATGTGCACCGATTTCCCGTATTCTTTAAGCCTTGCAATGCTGTGCACCCGCTGAAAGCCGAACAGCACGCATCCCTTCCGCATCATCCCCGAAAAAGCGTATTCAGCGCCGCCGCTTCCGGGTATAATACCCACTTTCATACCGGCAGCCGCATAAGGCTCCATACGCTGTGCCAACACCGGAAAAGTCTGGGCGGGCGTGGTAACAAAAACCATCTCCGCACCCTCTAGCGCTTCCTCCATGCTGTCCGTCACCCGGCAGATGTCCGCCGAAAACAGCTTCTCGCCTGCCGCATCCAGCACATGGAGCTGCTTCCCCCATGCCCCGGGACGGGAACTGCAGACCGTCACATCGTGTCCTTTATAAAGCATTTCCGCCGTCATCAGGGTACCTATGTTGCCCCCGCCAATCACTGTAATTTTCATATGCCCGCCATTCCCACAGCCCTTATTGCGTTTTGTCCGTCCCGGAAAGTATTTCCTTAAGAGCCGCCACCAGTTTCTGGTTGTCCTCCTGATTCCTTACCGCAAGACGGATGTACTGCCGCCCCGCAAAGCCCGTCTTTTCCGATAAATCCTTGATAAACAGGTTATGGTGTACCAGCAGTATGCGGGTCAGTTCCCCCGCCGTCATCCCGCCGGTCACTTCCGCCATAATGTAGTTTGCCTGAGAAGGCACTGTCCGTAGTCCCCTGACTTCCGACAGGCTTTCCATCAGCTCTCGTCTCGACTTCCTGATCTTCACGAGGGACTCCTCATATGCCCCATGGTACTTTTCTTCAATCTGCAGGTAAAACTCACAGAAGGAATTGATGTTCCAGATGGGGAGCGAAGCCCTTATCCTGCCCATGAGACCACTGTCCGACGACGCCAGCACCCCCAGCCGGATCCCCGGCACACCGTACGATTTTGAAATGGACTTCACCACCACCAGCCCGGGGAACTGCTCCAGAATCCGATTTTCCAGCAGGGTTGCGTTCTCCTCATCGGAAAAGTCCACAAAGGATTCATCCACCACAAACCGGGTTCCTCTCTCCCTACACCATGAAACAAGCCGCAGCACATCCGCCTTTTTTATGTAATTGCCGCTGGGATTATCCGGGTTAACCAGCACAAGGGTCTGTATATCCTTATCTCCGAAATACTGGATCAAGTCATCCGCCGTATATGAAAAATCCGGGTTTTCCGGCATAAAAAATACAGTCTCTCCCTTGTCGTACCGGGCGGGATATTCCTCAAAGACAGGTCTCACCATGCCCGTCCTTCCCTCCACATTCTCCATCAGGCACCTGATCAGCTCAGCCGCCCCGTTTCCCACGAGGATATACTCCTGTCTCAGTCCGAAATTTTTGGCGGCAAGCAGCGCGTTCACACGCATTCCCGAAGGGTACTGTGTCATCAGCGTTTCAAAATTCGCCTTAATCTCATCCGCCAGTTTCTGCGGCGGAAAATAGGGATTCACCAGATAGCAGAAATCCGTCAGCTTCGGATAGCGCCAGTACCCGCCGTAACGCCCCCTGATCAGCGCCACCTTTTCCTCCTCGTCCGGGGAAAACATGGAGGAGGCAATGTCCAGATCCTGCACGTCATCTATCTCATACCAGAGCTGCCCTTCCAGCCTTTTTGCCTTGATTTCCGGCTCATCCAGCATGGTTATCACCCGCAGCACCTGCTCGTAATACTCGTTGTTGCCAAGCGCCATGGAATATGCCTCCAGGAACGGCACATAGTGGGTTCTGGAAAAATGCCGGCTGAACTTGTAGATATTCACCGTTTTGTAATACTCCGCTATGTCCTCAAACACAAACTTTTTTCCCGGCACAAAGGCCTCTATCGTATCATCTTCCCCCAGCTTGATGCAGGTGCCGTCCATCCAGCTTTCATACCTGTCCACAAGCGCAAGGGTCTCCCTCGGATCATCCAGCAGGGTTTCCAGCACGCTGTCCTCAAAAATCAGGTCCGATTCCAGCAGCACCGTGTCCTCCTGCAGCAGGTAGTCCTTTGCCAGCATCAGTGAATAAATGTTGTTTGTCCTGTCGTAAACGGGGTTGTCCACGAAAGAAAGCGGTGTGGCGATTCCCAGCGTCTTTATATATTCAATGAGCTTCCGCCCCTGATAGCCCGTCACGATCACAATCCGCGAAAGGTGACGCTCATCTAACTGGTGGAGCATCCGGTCAATCAGTGTCACGTTATTTACTTTCACCATACATTTCGTGTTCTCGCGGGTCAGCTCCTTTAACCGCTTTCCCATTCCCGCCGCCAATATGATTGCCTGCATCCGCAGCTCCTCCCCGTCATCCCTAAAAAATTTTCTCTCCCGGTATCCCCCATCCCGACAGCATGTCCTTCACTTCCTGCTTCACCCAGATATTCGCAATCGCAATGAAAACCGCGTCGAAAGAAAGCTCCTTCAGTTTCTCCGGGGACTGTATCTCCATGCCATGCCTCGGCGGCAGTTCCCCATAGTTTTTATCCACCCACGCAAGGATGTCCGTGGAGCCTGCCATCTCTTCGCAAAAATAGGTGCCATAATCCCCTGCCCCGTATACCACAATCTTTTTCCCGTTAAGATATCTCCCGTACAGGTCAAATTCCTGCCTGCCCTCCGGGTCGGATACGGTTCCCGAGCGCCGCAGGGCTTCCACTTTCGATCTTCTCTCCCGCTCCTCCCAGCCGTAATGGATATTTTCACAGTCTATCTCCAGTGCAAAATACGGGCTGTCCGCATAGCGGTACAGTTCCTCCACGCCGAGCATCAGCTCTTTCCTAAACGCATAAAAAACCGCTTCCGTCTGCCGCAGCGCCTTCTCATCCAGAACCGCCTTAATATGGTAGCCGATCCCGTTACACGCCCCCCTGTTGCGCCTCAGGACACCCTCCGAAAAGTCAAAGTAATCCAGCAGGTTATGCTGGCAGCCTTCATCCATCCATATGTGGTACAGTTCCATCCCCTGATCGCCTGCCAGAAACAAAAAGGTTCCGTCCGTCACGCCGTAGCCCTTATGGAAAGAACGCTCCCTGACTTTCTGCGCCGCATACCCGCTTCTCGACAGGGAATACTTTCTGTCCGGCAGTCCCAGTTCCTCCACTTTCAGTTTTCCTTGCCCTGTTTCCGGAGTATGTAACAGCCTCTCCACCATGGAGCGGATATCGGTTGTGTCACACAGCCTGTCTGTTTCCCCCGGCCGGATCCGGCTGTCATAAATCCAGAAAGGGGTATGGATCAGGGACGCATATGGCTCAAACACATGAAGAAGCCCCTTATGCCTCCCATGGGCACAGATGTCATCCCCGTGGTCTCCGTAAAAGATAATCGTGGTATTGTCCGTCAGCCCTTTTCTTTCCAGAATATCCAACAGATCCTTCACACACTGGTCCCGCTGTACACAGGCGCTCTCCCACAGTTCAAATCCCGACTGGTCCGCAGTATGCTGCATATATCCGTAGTAGCCGATATTTCCTATGTAATTACATGCCAGCACCGCAAAAGGCGCCTCTGCCGTCATTGCCTCGTCCAGCGCCTGCATATATGCCCCGTAGGAATCCATGCATTCCATGGCAATGTCGAAGCCCACAAAATGCCTCTCATTGGCCTTTGGCACATCGCTCCCGGGTGCGGCGGGATAATTGACCGCCCTGACCCGATAGCCGTCCTTTTTCAAATCATCCAGCAGGGAAGACTGGCAACAGTAAGCATCCGGCACACTTCTCATGTTCTCGCACGGCTCATACTGCAGAAGTCCGCCGTAAACCAGATCTGAAACCACCATTAATGTGGAAGTTGCCGTCGAAAAATAGCGGGAAAAGGATAACGATTTTCCTTCCCATTCGCGAAGCGTCGGACATGCCCCCTTATGCAGATGGCAGGTTATGCTGTTTAAGCTTTCCAGATGTACCAGCACCAGATTTCTCACGATCGTTTCCCCTTGTCTTTACCTTAGCCGGACGGTTTCCCGCCGGCTTTTACCAGAAAATCCCTATCTCTTCCTTTTTTATCCCCAGACCGAGAAGCTGCTCTTCTATTTTGTCAAAATGCGCCTCATTGGCTATCATGTATCTCACGTCTTCTTCCACACATACCTGCGGTTTTAAAACCGGAATCCCTTCCAGACGGCTTCCCCACAGTCTGGCATCGTTATCCATGAAAGCGAAAACGACGCACTGTCTCTGGCACAGCGCCCGGAAAGCGGCAAGGCCTCTGTCCCCGCAGCCGAAAATGACAAACTTTCCCGTGCCCCCGAGCATATGCCTGTGGTCATGCAGGTACTGTTTATATACTTCATCCGGGTTGTTCAGCAGAACCTGCAGCCTTTTGCGTATTCCGGGCGGCAGACTGTCTGTACCAGACTGCCCTTTGGCCGCTGCTTCCCTCAGCCTGTCCACAAACCATCCATACTGCTCCCCGAATGCCGCATCGGCAATCCTTTTCTCATCAAATGTCCGGCAGCAGCACACAAACGATTTTGCCATGCGGATATACAAGGACCGTTCCGTCCTTTCATCCCAGCCTTCCTGCATCAGTGCATGAAACTCATAATAAGAATATCCCAGTTCCCTCCCGGAATTAGATGAGGAGCCTTCTCTGTCAATGCAGTAATTATATAGACAGTCATCCAGATATACCGCCGACTCCGCCGCCGCATTGGTCCTGTGCAGAAAACCTATATCCTGAAAAGCGGCTCCGGGGCTTTCCGAAAGTCTGATGCCCTTCCTGTCCACAACGGATTTTTTGTATATTCCGCTCCACAGATACCAGTCCTCCGTTGCCAGAAATGGAACATCTGCCGGCTTTACCGTTTTCCCATAAAAAGCAGGATCTTCTGACAGCCTTCTCTCCTTAAAGACCGTTTTTCCGTCACGGGCAGTCCAGTAAGCCTTATAACCACACTTTACAAGATCGGGAAAACCGGCACTGGCAGCACTTTCATAGAGGGTTTCATACATCCCGCTGTCTATGTAGTCGTCCGTCTCCACAATGCCGATATACTCGCCCTGTGCCCTCTCCATTCCCAGATTCACCTGATAACCGTAACTCTTCCTGTCACTACGGATTACTTTGATGCGGCTGTCCTTTCGCGCAAGGGTTTCTATTATCTCAAGCGTACCGTCTGCGGATCCCGCATCAATACAGAGGATCTCCAGATCCTGCAGCGTCTGTCCCATCACGCTTTCCAGCGATTTCCCGATATAGGCAGCCACATTCAGTGACGGCATGATCACAGAGACTTTACACATACCTTTTCCTCCCTGTCCCGCCTTCAAACGGGATCGGCATACACAATCTTTTTCCCGTCCACGCCAAGCTCCCTAAGGCAGGCGATGACCTTTTCAATTACCAGTAAATCATTCAGCGCGATAACTACACAGTCCGCCTCATATGCCGGCACTTTTTCCGGCGGAATTTTCTGCACCTGCATCACTTCGTCATAGACATCCTCATGCTTTTTGTCCGCCCATGCAAGAATCCTGCAGTACGCCGTCCCTTTTATCTGCCAGTAATAAGTCCTGCCTACATTTCCGCCTCCGTACAGCACAACCGAAGATCCCGCTTTTACTTTTTTAAACGGGAAATAAAACCGGTTCAGTCCGCTCATCGCCGCATTGTCGTATTTCCAGACCATGAACCGCATGTACTGGTCTATCTGCGGTTTTAAGGCGGCACCGTGACCAAGCGCCTGCGTTTTTTCATAAAGCCATGTGTACAGGCACGACGCATTCAGGTAGGCATCCTCCTTTTTCCGGGCACATGCCTGCGCCTCATGCATCTGGTAATGATACCCGCAATAGTCAGACAGGATGATCTTTTCTGCCCCCAGCAGCGTCGGAATCACAATCCCCACGTCCTCCCCGTCATTAATTCTGGTATCAATTTCCCCTATCCATCCATTTACCAGTTCCCTTTTAAAGAGCTTCGTACAAAGATAGGGCAGCACACCAAACACAAAAGGCTCCTCTTTGCACAGCATCCGGCTGTACAATTCTTTTCGCGCCGCTTCCCCCGTATATGTACCGGCGGAACAGCCATTATATTCGCATACCGCCTCTCCCGTCTCCAGTACCTTTTCACAGCCGGCGGCAATGACATCCCCGTCTTCCAGTTCCCCAGCCAGCCTTTCCAGAAAATCTGCGTCGATCCAGTCATCTGCATCCAGAAACGCAAAATAGGTACCAGACGCCTGTGCCGCTCCATATCTGCGGGCAGCAGACACACCCCCGTTTTCCTGAAAGAAATACCGTATCTGCTCATATTTTTCCGCATAGTCAGCACATATTTTTCCCGTGCCGTCGGTGGAGCCGTCATTGACCAGAATAATCTCCGTATTCCGATAAGTCTGCTTCAGAGCAGAATCCAGCGCACGGCGAATGTAACGTTCGCAGTTATATGCCGGTATGATCAGGCTGATTTTATCGTCCATTGTTCTTTACCCCCGCAAAGATCCGGCGTAGAAAGCTCACCTTGTCTTACATTTCACTTCCTACATTTCATACAGAATGTCTTCCAAAGAAACAATGGGGCAGTCTACCTTTTCGCACAGCATTTCTTCTATCTCATCAAAATAGGTAATCGCCGTCACCACAATCACATCCACCGGCGCAAGCTCCTCATCCGGCATCACCACATCCACATCCGCGTAAATGAAATCCGCATTCTTATCAATGGCATATTTCACGGCAACATCGGAACCCCGCAGCTCATCACACAATCGCTCCCCCAGTTCTTTCATCCCATAGACCGCCACCGTCTTATACCCCTTCTTCGTGAAATACTCCGCCAGCGTTTTCCCCTGCTGACGGATCTGCAGCCACTGGTCGAAAGCCATGTAAAGTTCATGGACTTTCTCCCCGCTTTCATGCATCCCTCTAATCTTTTTTGCCGCTGCCTGATTTGCCGCGATCCCTCCAGCCGCTGCACCTGCCGCCATGCCTAGTAATGTGGAAAATACTTTTTTCATTCTGTTCTCTCCTTTATCGCTTTATTTTGCTTCCCTTGCTTTTCCTTGCAACATTTATTCATACTCAGCATACAGATACAGCCCGACCAGCCGCTTCAGCGTTTCGATCGGAGAGTATGCCTTGTGATAGAATTTGAAAACTATATTTTCAAAGGTCCGCCGTTTCAGATTGCGGCTTTCTCCGCCAATGCGGAAATTTGACAGCACCGATCTGATCTGTGTAAAAGTGACCTCTCCACTGTTATACAGTCTGAGCATCAGTTCATAATCGGAAGATATCTGAAACACTGTCAGAAACATCCCGAAATCCCGGTATACATCTCTGGTGACAAAGCATGTCGGATGCGGGATCATATGCTGCCTCAAATCTTTATGGCTGCCCTTAATAAAACCTGCTGCGTGTCCATCCGCCATAACCCTGCAGTATCCATAGATCACCTGATATCTGTCCTTCGTCAAATGGGATACCACCTTTTCAACTGCCCCGGGTTCATAGAAATCATCGCTGCATACAATACCGATCAGCCCGCCCCTCGTCATCCGGATTCCTTTGTTCATGGCATCATAGATCCCCCGGTCTTTTTCGCTGACATACCTCATCCTGCCATGAAAACGGGGCAGATATTCCTTAATAATATCCAGTGTCCCGTCAGAAGATCCCCCATCCACGACTATATATTCGATGTTTCTATATGTCTGATGGAGCACACTTTCTATCGTCTGGCGGATTGTTCCCGCGCTGTTCATGCAGGGTGTAACGACCGATACTTTCATGTTTATCATTTTCAGGTATTTTCCTCCTGATCTTTCTGCTGCATCCGTTTTTCTCAACAACTTTTCCAAATCTGTTCGTTTAACTTCAGCCCTCTTTCTTCTAAATAGTGAACTGCTTCAACATTATTGTGCAAATAACCAATACAATAAATAAACTTTTTATTCATTGGAGTCTCATTCGGTTTTATAATTGGTATGCCACAGCATAAGCCTTCTCTATAGGTATCGATAAATGCCATGATCTCTACATCCCCGACTATTTTCTGCAAAATTTCCGCCATAAGCTTCCCCAGCTTCCCGGCTCCCCAGATATATATTTTCCCGCCTCGAAACCGCTCCCTGAGTAATGTAAAATACAGGCTTCTTGTATAAATCCACTCCTCGCCTTCTGACTTTACACTTCCCAGCATTCTTTCTGTATTCTTTACCTCTTTTTCTACATCGTGAAATATATCCAGCCCTTTAAAATGCTTATCGCTTCGCACCTCACTATAATACAAATCAATTTGATGCCTTACCGTCTTTTTAGCAAAATTTTCCTGCCATGTTTTTTGTGCATTCTCATGTATATTTACTATTTCTCCGTCTGCGTAATGGCGCACACATTTTAATATGCAATCCCGGATACTTTCCACAGTAAAATTATCGCTGACAAAGGAATTATATCCGTCGATAAATAATTCTGGAACTCCCGCAACCGGCGTAGAAATAATCGTCATATCATACGACACCGCTTCAACCATAGAAGATGGAAAAGATTCATCTGTGCTGGTACACAACAGACAATCACATTTCTCCAACAGCGGTGTAATGTCCTCAACAAAATCGTGAAAAACAACCTTTGCCTCCAGCTTATGTGATTCGACATACACCATGCACTCTCTGGCATAATCGGAATCAAGATATCCTGCTAAATGTAGTTCCAGATCCTTTGTTGCAAGACACTGTTCTACTGCCTGAATCGCCGTTAATTGGTTCTTCCTCTCACAGATATCGCCAAGCATCAGAAACCTCAGCTTATCTGTCGGATATACCGCTTTTCTTTTGATTTCCTCCCGTATAGCAATCGGTCTGACGCATTTTGAACTAACCCCTGCCTCTTGTCTCCACAACTCCGAATACATCTTGGAATCACACATATGGTACTGTGCATACACATCCCCCGGGCACAGCTTAAACTCGCTTTTCTGTAATTGATAAATGTTCATCAGATGCGGGATTTTCAATTTTCTGGACACATATTCTACTGCAGGATTCAGTTGTACGCTGTGAAAAAAAGTTATATTTTCTTTCCGGGCAAATTCCTCTATGCAGGGAACGCTATTCATTACCGCCATATAATCAATATTCATAAAATTATAAAATGTATAAAATTGCAGCCCTGCGTATGCCAGATGTAATCGGATACAGCGTTTCTTATATTCCGGATTCGGATTGCCATTTTCATCTGTAGGAATCACCACAATTACATCATATAGTTCTGCCATTAATCCAGCCTGTTGTATCAATAGGTTTCCAGCACCGCCAATTTTAACCGGCACATCTAAAAAATAAGCTATTTTCATTTTTCACCCTGTTATTTCCATACACTCTACTTAGGCTCTATCACATTGCCGGAATGCATATATGCATCCCATCGTCTCATTCTTATTAAAATTCCAACAGGAAAAGCCCGCCATCCTCATCTTATTGAGCAGCCTGTCCGCGCCCCGGTAATGCCATTCCAACATAATAAGATCAATTTTCTCTAAGACTCCGGCATCAGACAAATCTTCAAAAACCGCATATTCCTCACCTTCGCAGTCTATTTTCAAAATAATGTTGCAGTCTTTGTGCTTTTCTATGATCCGATTTATCTCTTTTGACGCTCTTTTTACTTCAATCTTTGTTTCTATCTCATTTTCCTCATTGATCAGTCCCCATCTGACATAGTTTTGATAATTCTGCGTCCTGATATCAATATCCGTGCTTTGTCCACAACTCATATCTTCATTAAAACGCACGCTTCTTTTCTCCGACACATTACTCAGTCCAACCGGAAAAAGCTCATAACGCTGTTCATCCATTTTATTACTGTAAATATTTTTTTCTGCTCTTCTATATGTATTTTCAAATGGTTCATATGCATATACTTTTCGGACATTTTCTTTCTGTAAAAACCAGAGCACAGAATCCCCTATATTCATTCCTACATCAATGACAACATCCTGTCTCTCATTGCAAAGATTATAAGAATATATATTGTCCCGCCATACTTCCAGACAATTATTAAACTCGTCTTCCGAGTTAATTTGAATATAAGTTCTTTCACCAAATAATGCAGTCATACCCCCGTTCAGATCAACGTTGATACCCACATCTTTATGCGCTCCTCCTCTCCCAAGTATAATTCGGTTCGGAGAGACGCCATATTTTTCGCATAACAGTTTTGAAATATTCAAGCTTTCCTGCATACTCTGAATTGCAATATAAATCCTGTCATATGTATATCTGTCTATCTGATCAGCCTTAATGATCTCCTTTCCCGCATAATAGCCCCGTTTATGCCGGTCCACAAAAGCCATTATTTCATACTGTTCATTAATTGCCTTTTCATTTAAGATAAAGAAATTACCCAGACCATAAACTAAAATCTTTTCCTTTTTTATGTTCGGATCGCTTGTCAGTGCAGTATAGTTTCCCCATAGAGTTACAAATGCCCTTTCACTCCCATCGTTATCACTGTACGCAAGCGGAAGATTATATGACGTTTTCACATTTACATCAAGCGCCACCTCAAATTTATTCGATTCAACACAATGCACACCGCTATTATCATGTCCTATATTATCAATCAGAGAAACATAAGGATTCACACACAATCCCTTATTTTCAATTACCTTCAGTGCCCAGAACACAGCCCATGAATCGTTATCACCCTTCAGTCTCTGGGTAAGCTGTAACTCCAAGTCATTGCCCCACAGCGCAAGCTGCCGGGATCCAGCCGATGTTCTTTTTATTCTCTGTAAAATCTCATAATCTTTCTCATATTTATTCCATCTGTCTTTCCATGTTCCCCATCCCCAGCTTGACATCCTCCCGCAAAAATACGCATCGTACACGGCAGATTCCAGAGAAACCGGCCACGCATATCCGCTAACGGAATAAACCCGTTTATCCTTCTCATATGTCACGAAACACTGTGTCATAAACTGTATAAAACCCCGCATCGGCACACAGTCATCTTCCAGCACGATAACTGCATCATTTTCTGCGAAAACATAATTAATCCCCGACACAATAGACTCTGCCAGACCTTTATTATTCTCCGAAATGCTCACTTCTGTCGGGCAGAAATCTACTTTCTGAATCAGTGAACTGACTTTTTCCCACTCTGCCCTGTGCCCTTCCTCTTTCAGACCATCTTGAAAAATATATAGTTTCTGCGGTAGTATTGTACTTTCCTGCAATGCCTTCAACACCTTTTCTGTATGCGCACTCCGATTATATGTAAACAAAATTGTTGCAACATTCATAGGTTTTCTCTCTCCCGGTTTCCGCAATTACCTTTTCAGCCTTTCCGATTGCCCCTGATTACAATAATTCCCTTAATGAAATGACACGCCTGCACCCTTCCGCCCGCAGCTCATCCCGAATCTCTTCCCAAAAAGTCACTGAAGTAACCACAATCAATTCCTCTTTGTGCTTTACGATATCATTCCTCCTTATCACCGGAATCCCTTGATATTCGTATCCGCCTTCCCGCACCGCCCGATCCGTGATCGCCAGTATCCGATACTCCTTCAGACGGGCTTCTTCCACAAGGAATTTTCCCAGCTCCGTTATCCCATACACAATGATCCGCTCTATTTCTTCCTCCCTCAATCTGTCTATGGGAGATCTGCCTTTTTGTAAACATCCGATCCAAGCCAGCGCTGTTTTGAGTTTATTGGTTTCATTTGCTTTTCTTCCGCCTTTTTTAAGGATACCCTCGATCTCTTCCTTAATCATTTTTCCCTCACTCATTTCTGTCAATGACCGCCTTTTTCCAAAGATACGGCATAATTCTGGTCCATATCCTTTCGCCGTCGTGATACACAGCTTCCTTATTCTGCAAAAACTCATTTACATCCACGCTGATGTCCAGTGCATTGACCAAATCACACTCCATAAAATCTCTGGAATGAATCGTGTCCAGCAAAAATTCTTTCCATTCCCCTTTAAACCACTCGGTTGCCGGTGAATTCCAGCCAATTTTAAGCTTTCTGTTCAGAATCCGTTCATCCATAAAAGGAGCGCCCATATCTCTTATGATCTTCTTTGTGTATCTATCCCGCATCTTAGACTGCCATGGTATGGAAAAGGCAAAGCATACGATCCGATAATCCATAAACGGCATTCTGATTTCCAGTCCATTGGACATGCTGTATCTGTCATAGCATCTTAAAATGGTGGGAAGGACATCATAATGCGTCTCCCTATATAAACACTTATTCAGCTCATCCATTCGATAATAAGCATCATTTTTTTCACTCAATGAGACGTTCCCTTGCAAAATGGGAACCACCTTTTTTACCACTGTTTCATTGTCAACCCGGTTATATTCCGAGCTTGCGTCATTATATGTCTGTACGATCTCCTCAAACTCCTTTGACCCCCGCTCTGTATCGCCCAGAGCGGCAAACAGGTCAAAACCATAGCCTCCAAACAGTTCATCCGCGCCATGACCGTCTAAAGTAACTTTGATTCCCGCATCACGAATGGCACCATATGTCTGTAAAAAAGGAACAGGACTTGTAATATAGGGATCCTCACACAGATACAGATAATCCAGTAACTGATCCGTCCCAATCTGCGACTCGACTTTGATCCGCTGCAGCGGAACATTCACATACTCAGCCGCCAACGTGGCAAATTCATCTTCATCATTAAAAGTTCCCGGCATATAAGATAGAAACGCATGCTGCCAGTCATTGTTCTTCCGCTCAAACGACTCCCCGGATAAGTAATGCATTGCCCCGATGGTACAGCTCGAGTCAATACCTCCACTTAAAGCAGTCCCAACCGGCACATCACTTCTCATGCGGATACAACATGCGTCCAAAAACAATTCTCTCAGCATCTCAACCTGTTCCTCATATCGCTCTGGAACCGTCACCAGATGATCCAGTGTATTCCACCATCTTCGTTTTGTCATCTGTCCGTCACGATATATCCCGCATGTTCCCGCCGGAAATCTCGTAATTCCCCGAATCACACATTCCTCAGTCGATTCATATTTGAAGCAGTTCAGGGTATCCATCAGAATATGATTTACTCTTCTCTCCTTCATAACCGGGAAAAAGGCTTTCATTTCCGATGCAAAATAGAAGCGCCCTTCATCTGCATACAAAAACAACGGTTTGATACCAAATCTGTCACGACTTAAAAACAGGGTTTTCTCCACATTATCCCAGATTGCAAGCGCCCACATGCCATTGCATTTTTCCTGAAACGCCTCTCCCCATTCTATATAGGCATTTAATAATACTTCCGTGTCAGCTTCTGTTTTAAAATGATATCCTTTTCCTTTTAGTTCCCTCTTTAACTCAACAAAGTTGTAAACCTCTCCGTTGTATACAATCCAGTAACGCCCACTTGCATCGCACATGGGCTGATCCGCCCTTGCAGCCGTATCAAGAATCGCAAGTCTTGCATGACCCAGAGTAGCTCCCGTCAAGGTCTGTACTTTCAAGGCATCTGGACCCCTGTGTTTTATACGCTCCACACATTGTAATGCCTTTTCCCGCTCTATTTTACCGACACATCCGAATATTCCGCACAAATTACCTTCCTCCTGCATGTACGCTTACAAAAACATCAATTCCTGCACGATCTCTTCGATCGTAACCATAGGACACTTCATGTTTTGGCGCAGCATTTCACTGATTTCAGAATACATATGGGTAACCGTCATAACGACCGCATCAACCTCCGGGATACTCTGATCCGGGTGATAAACCGCTATGCCACAGTCCATCCGTTCACTGTTCCTATCAATTCCGCACTTCACCGTCACATCACTTTCCATTAATTCATACAGCAGATGCGTTCCAAGCTTTCCCATTCCATAGATTGCGATATTCTGATAGCCATATTTTTTGAAATACTGAGCAAAGTCTGTCTTGCGTTCCCGTAAGGTAAGCCAGTTATTTAACAGTGCTCCATATCGGTCTGCAGTACGCGTTACCTTTCTGAGATACTGTTCATCCTCCGTCTTATAGTGAACCGCAAATTCCTCTGTCCTGTTTTCCGATCCTCCGTCCCGGCACTCCTCGACCACATTTTTTATAGCCTCCAGATATCCATGCCCCCATCTTTCATCCGGTTCCAGATACATTCCCTCTCCCCATTCATTCCACGCATTTACAAATATAAATTCATTTTGCAGATAACGGCTTTTACAATACAGCCGTTTAAAATACTGATAAAATTTCTGCGGCGTCGCGCCTTTTAATATAAAGCAGTTTTTCCCCATTCTCGGCGAATTGTCAAAATCAACACCCCCGCATAAATATGTTTTACAGCCCTTTTCCTGCTTATTGTTCAGCGTCATTTCCCAAGTTTCATCATAGAGATCAGATCCCCAGTCCGGCTGTTTTTCAAACGTGGCATCCAGCCCCGGCTGCGCGTCCCAGCAGGATCCGATAAAATAGACACCGGCAAAGCCTGCCTGTCTGGCTCTCTCGTTAAAATAATCCGCCATATCCCATAAGGAAAAAATATCATCCGGCCTGTAAATTATAAAAACCGGTTTGTTATCAATTTTTATGTATCTCTCGTCCCGAAAAAACGGGAGCAGGTACAGAAAATGTTCCTCCCAGTCCTTTTCCCTGCCATAGCTTTGCTTTAACAGGATTCCCGTATCGTTTTCCTTTCTCGGACCCTCATAAACTCCCGACCACGTACAACTGTCCCACAATTTTTTCCACGTTCTGGACCATGTCTGGTTCGCCCAATAAAAGCAGAACGGCATTTTAATATCCGTCCACTGAAGCAGATTCTCAGCCGGTTTTTCCAGAATTCGTCTTCCATCCTCAAACCAGTAGTGATAAATGCACATACCGTCTATATGATACTTGTCCATCAAGTCAGCCTGCCACGCCATCGTGTCATGCTCCAACAGATTATAATAGTTCTTATTGAGCGGGATTCTCGGCTGATTATGACCTTCAAATAACGGCTCTGCTCCCTTTACTGCCGTCCATTCCGTGAACCCTTCTCCCCACCATTCGTCATTTTCGGGAACACGATGAAATTGTGGTAAATAAATTGCCATTACTTTAGGGTCCATGTCTTTTTCCTCACAATTTTCATGTATATCTATACCTTACACATCCACACAACATTTCTAAAATATCATAGGCAATGGCATTCTTTCCGATTCCTGCATTGTCATTAACCGTTTCATAAAACTTTGTCTGTCCATACATTTCAGGCAATGTCACGGTGTAGCTCTCATGTGATATATAAGGCACAAAGCAAATCCTTTTATCGTACTGCTCTGATGCTTTTCCAAAGGCTCTTTCTACAACCGAATCATCTGTATACATCTCTACAAGCATATGATTCCAATTAAACTTATCTCTTCTTCGCTTCCATTTCTGAATAGCCAGCCCGGCATCTAAATCATGGTTGCATTTTATAAGTACGTCATCCAGTTCCAACATGGGAACTGCCCTGTTCTGGTTCGCATCTATCTGCGTTTTTCCCGTCCAAATAGGATCAACTGACAGATAGTGTTTTAAATTGCTGATTATCTTTATATAGTCATCCGACGCTATTGAAACATTTTTGAATGGCGACAGACATTCCATATTTAACGTATTGTAAATAATACCTCCCCAGCAATTATTGGAGACAATACTTACCCCTCCCCCTCTCTGATTTTTAACTAAATCGTATTTTGGAAAATCAAACCCCGGAATTTTTAATATACGATAGGAAACAATTTTGCTTCTCGGCACATCCGCCACTGATACCGCGCTGCTTACAATCTCATCGTAAAAGTTGTCGCTCATTACCAGCAGATAATCAAAATCCAGACTTTGTATCTCTTCTTTTCTCACCAGTGTATAACCGTCCAAAGTCCTGAAATCTGGCAATTCCTGTGCTGTAATTCCAACAATCTCTATTTGCCCGAGGTTCTCATAGCATTTCAGTAAATTGATCACAGAGTTATATACTTGTCCAATTCCCCATAAAAGCAGTCTAATTTGCATTCTGATACGCCTCTTTTCTGAGAATCAGCCATCGGTAATATCTTTCTAATTTTTTTACCGCAGCATCAGGCTCATATTTCTTTATCCGCTGTCTGTTCTTCCTCACCATTTCCTTTTTCTCCTGCTCCGTCATCTTCAAAGCTTTTCTGACTGCCTGCAAGAGGCTTTCTGCGTTCCCCGGTTCAGATAAAAACCCGTTTTCTCCATCGTCGATCATTTGCTCCAGACTGGTCCCATAAGTACCGACAACTATTTTGTCAAGCGCCAATGCCTCAAGGCATGTATTTGGCAGATTATCTACCAGCGAGGGGATCAAAACTGCTTCCGCATGTCTGATGATCGGATATAACTGCTGCTGATTCAGCACGCCTAAATACAGCATTCTGTGTTGATTCTCTCCCAGCTTCTGTCTCATGTCCTGCAATGCACTCCCGGATTTTGTTGCCACATTCCATCCTGCGCACACAAAAAACAATTCCCCATCTTCCCGCAGCAGTCTGGGAAGCATATTTGTTATTACCTGAAATCCTTTGTCCGTGGTAAATGTGCCATAGTATAATATGTACTTCTTTTGCGTTAATTGTGTATCATACACCGTGCTGTCTTCCGCAACCTGATTATCATAAGGGGTCTCCATAATGGTTACTTTTTTTCTGACATCTTTACTAAATTGCTCTCCTATCATTTTACCGGGTGCTATAATCCCATCCGCTCTCCGCCCGGACATACGCTCCCAAAAGGAATATGTCTTAATGTAATCTTTCATTGTATTATGCTGAACATACTGTACTTTAGAATATGTGGATAATCTCAGAACCGCCGGGCATCTCAAACTATGCATACAGCCGTTTCCCGACCATCCCGCGTATTGTACAATATCAATTTTCCGCGCCGTATCCAACTGCCTTAATTTCTTTTGTATTGCTATTTCCCGTTTCAGAATCCCAATAGATACGACAACAGGCGTTGTGTGTAAATTGCCGCTCCACTTTATGTTATGTACAACGACCCCTTCATATCTCCATGTCTTATCATTCGATGACGCAGCAACGATCTCCACATTGTGCCCATACTCTTGAAGAAAACGGGTTATCTTATATACATAACGCGGCATCCCTGTCAGAGACTCGGTTTTTTTATTGACAAACTGCGGGGTGACCATGACTATATTCATCAGCAAAATACCTTTCGTATATACTTTTTACATGCACAGGCATATCGCTCAGATCTTCTCTAAAATATATACCCATCTGTTCCCATTCTTCGCCTGCTGCCTGCGTAACCGTTTCTTAACTTTATACTCTAATCCTTCAAATAGATAATCAATATCATGGTTAAAACGATATTCCGGCGACTTTACAATATCTAATACGATATGTTCGATCTCATTATTTTCACAAAGATACTTGTATTGTTTTCTTAGCTCTTCCGGCGAAATGCCATGTATAAAATTCACCGTTATCAAATAGTCTATCTTCTGCCCTTTCACATCGCCAAATGTGCCAACCCGGAAATATACATTACGGTAAATTACCTTTGCTGCATGAACCACATCTGCTGAAAGATCAAGCCCCTCTCTTTCGATGCCCCGCCCTCTGATATTTCCAATGATTTCACCTAATCCGCAGCCTATCTCAACAACCCTGTTCTTGGGTTGCTTATTCACATATTGAACAATATCAATAGCATATGGCCGGAAATTAATCGGGGTAATGTGCCATTCATCAAATTTATACCTGTGCTGTAACCACTTAAAATATAGTTGTTTCCATTTCCCTATCTTGGCACTTTTGTACCATGCTTCTGCACATCTTATCCGTTTCTCCCGTAGAGATTTCACACCTTTCCCTGTCCACTCCTGCAAGGAACCCACTTTTTTCATCTGTCTTTTCCCCTTCTTTCATCATACAGCTCTTCAATCACTGTTCCTGCCGACGGCTTAAAGACTTACAATATGATTCCATTTTTCAATGACCCGATCAACAGAATATGCCTCTGCCCTTTTTAATGACTGCTCTCTATATTTTTTATATATTTCATCTTCTGTTAAAACTTTTAACATTGCCTCACCTAAAATTATTTCTTGCTCTACCAATGAACCACTGATTTTTGCTCTTTCGCTGGGCATCACCGGAGTCAAAATTCCATATTTACAAAACGTTATTGAATGAATCCTGCCCGTCCTATTAGATTTGCCAACAATCTCCTGACATCCTCCGGGCGAATCAGTTGTGATAACTGGAACTCCGAAATACATGGCTTCTAACATGCTATTAGGAAAACACTCTACTTTTGACGCCATTACAAATGCTCTCGCATGTTTCAGATAGTATGAAACATTGGTAAACCCTGCAAAAGAAACTTTGTCCACAATGTGGCATCTTTCACATACACTCTTTAAATACTCCAGCTGCTCTCCCTTTCCCAAAATAATCAATCGGGCATCGGGCTCTTTCATACATGTATAAGAAAATGCCCTTATAATCCTTTCTTGTTGTTTTACTGGATGAAGCCTGCCTACGCAAATTACAGCCTTTGTGCCATAGCCCCATTGTTCTTCCTCTGGCGCTAGTGTCAAATCATTTGTAATCATGTTTGGCACTATCCGCATTTTTTTTGCCGGCACTCTATAATAATCTTTCATTTCATCAAATGATATCCTGCTCATTACTACAAGGATATCTGATTTTGGATAAAAAAAAGACACAGCCCACTTTTTGTATAGCCAATTATTTGTATACATTTTTTCATATGCCGACAGCATACTGTGTATACTTGTAATCACTTTTTCTCTGCCTTTTGAGAGAATATTGATATAATTAAACTCTTCCATGAAGCTAATAGAAACGTCGATTTTATACTTTCGTTTCCACCTTCTCATTTCAAAAGAAGACTTTATTAATTGCACCATTTTTTGTAAACTATTAAATCTATTACTTGTACAAGTCTCTATATTAGTCCTAATAACTTTACCAAGCACACTATAATCTTGTCTCTCTCTTGTGTTGGCTAGAAAATAATATACTTTATTTCCATGCTCCGCATAATAATTCCCAACAATTTGCGATGTTCTTTCCGCACCTCCACCAGCAAGTTCCGGTATCAAAATTGCAATGTTCATACGATAACATATCCCCCTTCTGCCGCGTATACCCAATCATAAATCTGCACAGCATCCCGTATCATTCCTTATTTTTACTACGATACGCTTTCTTTAATAAGTTACCGTATCCTTTTTACTTTTTCTTTGCGTAATCCGTTAAAGAAATCCCTTTATAGGATTCCTCAATTTTTTCAAACAGTAACTCTAAGTGTACATACAGTTTCTCAATACTTTCCCTCGTGGCAAAGGTAGGACTTCCTCCATGCATTAATTCTGAGGAATGTATCATAAACTCCATATAATCACAATCGCTCTTTTCATAATATGTAACAATTTTCAGCATGTCTTGTATGTTATTTCCATTTGGTCTAAGCCACATCTTTCGTGCCAAAATTTCCTTATATGATAGCGGATCTTTAGCCACCATTTTAATCTTCTCCCTCAACGAATAGTCCATTATTGTTGGCGGCACTTCCAGAATTCCTGACGTTTTTTCCTTTGTCAGGCACCTCTCATCCATATAGTACACTTTATTTGGATACTTGCTATAATCTCTCCCATAACTCTCATACCCAATGTTTGTTTTCCAACTAATTCCCGGAGTTACACTACAGTCAACCATATAGCCCAATTTTTTCAATGCCTTAAGATACCACGTATCAATATACCACCTTCCCCCTCTATGGCTTGTAGGTGTACAATCAAACTGTTCACATAATAAATTGTTTAATACCTTCATTTTTTCCCACAATATTTTACGTGGATATTCAGATGCGTATGGATTATTGCAACCACGTTTATACTTCAATTCAAAAATAGGTGGTGTATTCCATGCGTGCATATGCATTCCAATTTCGCATTTCCCATCTTTTGCCCATTCTTTCGCCATTCCAGCAAACGGTTCAGCCTGAGCCATCTCGTAATTCACCAGATAAACGGGCACAAAATGATACTTCTCACATATTTTCTGAAAGCGTTCTATATATGCCGCATTTTTTACAGTGATTTCCCTCATTCCGTTTGGTCTGATAACCGGTTTCCACAAGTTATCCCCCTCTGTATCAACAGTTATAATAAAATATTTATCCATAAGCACATACCTAATTTCTTTACCCTACCTTGCAAATTGATTCATCCACCTATTTATTTTGCTTTCGTCAATATGTATCTTTGTTTCGTATTCTGTATTAATAATATCTTCTAAATATTTAAGATCTTTCGGCATTATAACTGGCAAGCCAAAGTCCTTTCCCATCTCCTGTGCTCTATTATCTATTGAAATAATAATCGCACGTTTTTTATGTTGAATACATTTAATACCACCATGCAATCTTGTTCCTATATAATCTACATGCAAATGATTCTCCAAAAAGTTTTCCAATCCCTCCAAATTTGGTGGAATAAAATCTGCTTCTCTATAAATAGATTTTATATAAAGAAAATCTCTAGGTCCTTGCACCCAAAAATATATATTTTCATAATTTTTTTTAACAGTCTCTACAATATATCTATCAAGTTCCTTCTCCTTTCGCGGATTAAGCATAACTAAAGCGTCTTTGCCTTTTACCTTAGGTAACTGTCGACAGAAGTCTGAATTAAACCCCCAAATAGTAGGACACCCCGTATTCTCCACGTTGTCTATACCAATCTTCCTAAGCATTTTTTCTGTATAGCTGTCCCTGACCGAGTGTACCACATCTTTGCACAACGCCCTTTTCAATAGTTTTTGCGTATATGAGTTAGGCAATCCTTCGTAGCGCCACCATCCAACCCCCATAAGCACTATTTTGTGCTCAATCATCTCTACATTCTTTTCATTTATACCTAGTAAAGTACATTGATCCATCTCTGCATTCAGTGCATTCGTTCCACCCAGAAATAAATATTTACACCTCTGCATATTCCTTAGGGATTGTGTCAGAAAATCATCCCAATATGGAAATCTTGTAATAAAATCCGTTTTAAATAGTGGCAACAGTCTACTATATACTGCCTGCATAATAATTCCATTTCCATGATTTTCATCACTAATTGTTGTATCTAAAATTCCTATTTCTCTTATATTGTTTTTTTCTAAATACTCAAAATCACTATTTAAAGGAATATAATACTGTAAAATATTCACTCTTCTTAAGTTCAATATAATCTCATTCTGAAGTTCTTTTCCTACTGCTATGATAATCCGATCGTTATCGGAATTATATTTTTGGGCAAATTCTGTTAGCACAAATATATCTATACCACCTATTTGATTTTCCTCTTTTGGTTGTCCGTCCGAAATAATGAAACCCATAATATTTATCTTTTCCGATATCATACGCAAATATAATATATTAGCTATATTCCCGGCACCGTAAAAGTAGACATTTTTGTCCGAACAAAATTCTATTATATTCAACTTTTTTCTCCCCATAATCGAAATCTTATAAATCATTCATTTCTTCAATATCATTTATAGCCCTTATAGCTTTCCTGGATCCTTCCTTTGGATCTGAAAAATCAACTAAATATTTCTTACAAATTTCATGAAAATTATGATATCTATTCTTTGATTGTCCTCCGATATCAATTATTGCTTTCCTGCAATCATCATAGGAAGAAATACAATAATAACCATCAATATATTTATAAATGGTTCTTTCCGGCGCGAATATCAGAACCGGCTTGTTAAATTCTACCGCCTCGACTCCGACCGTTCCGATCATTGTTGCCATAGCACAACAGTTCTTCATAACATCTCGCATACTAGTAGTCGATTTCAAGAAAAAGACATTCTTCATCCGCAATATCTCTTCATAAAATCTTTTGGTTTTAAACACACCCGCACTGTAAAAATAGTCACCATAAAACGACCAGTCACGATTTATAAGTTGATTCGCCGGATGTTCTTTCACATATAATTTCCACCCTTTAGGCAAATTCAATGCCAACATCCCAATTGCCGCTATCTGGCTATCCATTGTCGCCATCCCGGCAATTGATGCTTCCGGTTCAATGCTCAGTGCATAACATATATATTTTTGAGAAATATCCAAATCTACAGCATGAGAATTATAATATTTTTCACTTTTCTTAAATTTTGTATAATTGACAATTTTTTCCCAAATACTTATATTGAATTTATTTGTTATAAAATTAAAATTTAAGCAGCAATTTAATAGTTCAATTCCGCACAGCCCAAAACATTTATAAATTACACTTTTTATGCCTTTATAATCCTTGCACTCTTTTATTTTTGTCTTTTCAACGGTCTGGAATAATACATCTTTCACATCACAATCGTCATTGATAGCAACCATACTTTTTTTCAAATTGTTATAAATCGTCCTTTTGTCACCTGCAACCGTAGCTTCGATATTATAACTTGCAATCTTATAGTAAGTTGCCATTTCTGTAATAAGCCTATCATACACATACCCGTGATTAGGTCCTTTTACAATAACAAAATCTATATCATTCTCGTCAAAAATTTTTTTGACTAATGCAAATCCCCTATAATACTCCCACTTTCCTATCTGATAATCTGCAATCTCTCTGTTTGTACAATTTTCTATCTTTAATTGCGCAAACCAAAAGAAGTTTAAAACATTGAAATCCAAATAGCTTAAATCGGAATTGTTCCAAAAATCCCGCTCAAGATATACCGCTTTTATTCGAGAACTACGAACACGTTTATCTTCTCTTGTAATTAATACACTAATTACCCAATCTGTATGTTTTAATATCTGCTCTGTCATAATCAATTCATTATCGAAAAGTAAAATTTTTTTGGGCATAGTAATCCTTTCCTAAACAAGAAAATTAATTGTTTCATATATTTGGGGACCAACCCGACTATCCATTTGATTTACTACAGTACTCTTCTTGTGCTGAATATAATAAGGTAATGCCAGTCTGGAATATTCTTTATTTATGCTCTGAAAATCTGCATCTTGCACCATAGCATTTTTCAATTCATCAATATTGTATTTTATCTGCCCATATTCACATTTTTTGTTTTCAAGATTTAAAACAGCCACGTTCAATAGCCCAGATATCAATAAAATTCTATTCTTATCAAGCGCCCCGACAAATTTATAATCTTCCCCATCTGGCGCATTACTCAATTCCTCATTGAAGTTAATATATTCAGCATTACAAGTTGCACTGTTATATCTGACCGCTGCTGACAGACCTCTTTGCACAAAGTAAATATCGTTACCACTTATTAGTGTTATATAAAAGAAACTATCATTGCCATCCCGGATCTTGACTTTGTTCAGAACTTTTTTTTCATCAATGTTGTACGCTATTATATAATTTTCCTTGCTAAGAATATAAAGAATATTATCTATGCCCGCTATACCACATAGTCCTTCACTCAGTCCTTCCAGTTCAAACGCCTCATAGATATCATTTCTTACATCAAGTTCAACAATAACCGGGATATTTTCCATCGAAATATAAAACTTATTTCCGTATCTATACACTTCGCTTTCAGAAAAGTTATTGTGATCAACAGCTATTCCTTTTTTCTTTAAAATATTATAGATATCAATCTTTCTGACTACCTGCAATTTATCCATATCTATTTCCCAGATGTTCTGTCCAACATACGGAACAATATAGCATCTGGATCCATCTTGCAATAAACCCGCATATTTGTTGGAGCCTTCGTCGGCTGCCGGGAAATTTGTGATAATACGGTCTTCCCTTTTATCCCAATTAAAAACATGAATATTCTTTGAATAATATGGACTATACAATATATTGTTTTTATAAACGGCCGAGCCGCAGCTTAACGCAATTTGAAAAAAATCTTCACCCTCTAATTTGCCTACATACTCAGCTTCAAAATTATTTAAATGAATACTTAAAATGCCGCCACAATCATCACACAGACAAAATAACTGTCCGTCAACCGCATTCACTACTTTTATTCTGGGAATTAATCCAGTTGTTTTGCTCATATTTTCCACTTCCAGTCTGAAACACTATATTTTGCCAGACAAATTATAACAGGGTACAATATAGCTCTTCCCGTCTGTCACGCTTTACCTGAAACATAGTTCTAAACTCATTGACATCATCCGTCAGCTCATATTCCAAAACCCCATCCTGTCTGGACGATTCCATCAGTATTTCCCCATTCGGGTCAATGACACAGCTGTCCCCCGAATAATCCACACCACCAATGTTCCCCACACAGTTCACGCCTATGATATACACCTGATTTTCAATTGCCCTCGCCTGAAGGAGGCACCTCCAATGCCCGCGCCTTTTTTCCGGCCAATTCGCCGGCACAAGAATCACATGTGCCTCTTTTGAGGCAATCTGGAATATTTCCGGGAAGCGAAGGTCATAACATATAAAAGATGAAAAAGGAATCCCTTTCAGCTTAAAGTGTCCGATCCTGCCGCCGCCTTGAAACTTTTTATCTTCACCCGAATATGAAAACGGATGTATCTTTGCGTAATCAGAAAGTACCTCGCCGTTTTCATTTACAATTGAATAATGATTCTCTGCTTTCTCCCCGCAGTCCTTTACCCAGCCGAATCCGATGGCGATATGATATTGTTTTGCATATTCCGCCATCTTACTGACCGTTTCCATATGGCTCTCTTTCGTCACATCGGTGTTCATCGAAAACCCGGTAAAACTCATCTCCGGCAGCAATAATAGTTCTGTCTTTTTGTCCTTCAGCTCTCTGAGCTTATTTTCAAGCTGTAAATAATTGGCTTCCTTATCTTCCCAGATGATGTGCATCTGATATAAAGCTATTTTTATCATTTATTTCCTATCATAGCCTCCATCTGAATCTTCCACCGCCTTTAACAGTTCCAGCACCCGGATATCCTTATCAATCGTATTGGGGTAAGCCTCCCGCTTTTCGATTCCCTTCAAAAATGTATCTATTTCATCTATATACATATTTTCATTAATTGTCCTGCTATAGCCTTCCTCGTGCAGCACGTCCCCGGTTTCTATGTATTCCCACATACCCGTTTCCGCAATATAGACTTCAAGCTGGTCCCGGTCACATCGCCATTGCAGTTGCGCTTTCTCGAAATTAATCACTAAATTTCTCATGGCATTACGCCCTACCACATCTACCAGCAAACCGCCCACCATATCGCCATAATCTAATGAACAGACATAACTGTCCTCAATATCACACCCTATGGACGCTGTCTTTCTAAAATATCCTTTTACCGCATCCGGGTAACCCATGACATCAACGATCCATGTTAACTCATAGGGCACAATTTCTCTCGCGCCTCCAGTAAGCCTGTTACTGACATAAAAATCGTTTACGTTTTCCCACGGATGCCAGTCTGGAAGATACTGTCCGCTGTGATATGTAAAATTACAAACCTTTCCGTATTTTCCCGATTCCACTATCTTCCTGATTTCTTTTATAACCGGGTGAAATACAAAGGTACAGGAAGGTGCAACAAAGATATCCCCAGTATTACTTTCTTTGATCTTCATTACATCTTCCAGAACAACACTTGCCTCGACAAAAACCGGTTTGTTATGTGCAAATGCAATCTGCACGCCTTCATAATGCCTGTCTGGAGGCAGCGAAATGATTATGGCTTTTATCTCTGCAAAATCCACCTCGTCAACGTCTTTGACAATATTGATTCCGTACTGTCCTGCCGCTTCAGCACAGCGGTCATCTCTTGTATCCATTCCGTAAATATCGCCGCTTTCAACCCCCAACGCCTGTAAGCATCTCACACGCCTTCTTCCCATAGAGCCCAGCCCTATCACCAGATATTTTTTCATAATTTGTCACTCTCCATTCGCATTACAGTCTCTATACATTTGAAATCGTATATATCATCGATTTCGTAATTCTGCCATCTCTCTATGTAATATGGCAGAATGTTCGATGTGTAAATCGTATGCTTTTCTTTCAGTACCGAAACCTTGATCAGATACCCCACTCCATACGGGAACAGCGCTTCGTCATGCTGCTGCCTCTGGTAAACGCTCTTCGTCGTTTCAACATAGGGAACAATGGTGCCGTCCCCGGCGATTTTTTTTACTATCATCGGATGTTCCAGCTGCACCTTCCCAACCGAGATCACGCCATCCCTGTCCGGGTTATCTCCCGCCAATCGTATCATGTTGTCCAGATCATCCTTTTTCCGCAAAGGAGAAGTCGGCTCTAATAGCAGCACATAGTCATACGTTCTGCCCGCATACTCTTCACGCTGTATCACATACTCCAATACATCAATGGAAGACGCCGTATCGGTTGACAGATGAGCCGGGCGCAGCTCCGGCACCGCGGCTCCGTAACGTCCGCTCACTTCCGCAATTTCCGTACTGTCTGTGGAAACAACAAAATGATCTATCAATTCGCTGCCAGTCATTTGTCCAATCGTCCATGCGATCAGCGGTTTCCCATTCAGCTCTTTTATGTTTTTATTCGGAAGTCCCTTTGAACCTCCTCGCGCTGTCACTACTGCCAAAACTTTATATTCTTTATACATATCATGTCCTTGTCCGACGTTCCCTGCCGCCTGCATTGTTATCCGTCTACTTATATGCGACTACAAAATACCACGGCATCATCAAGCCGCCCGATATCTGCAGTCTTTTTCCATCCTCCGTTTTTATTGTATATGTGCCAAGATCCTTCGTGTCTGGTTTTGGAAGATCAATATCTATTTCAAATCTGATAAATTTGAAATTACCATATCCCAGTTCTTTCAAATGCTTTTGAACCCGTGGTAAGGAATAGATATTGTAATACGATTCTTCATAACTGTTTTCCGCTCCCCTATAGTAGTTTTTTAACTTAATGCTATAGTCTATATCCCCTTCATAAAATAAGGAAGAAGCAGCTATCCATCCTGGATTTAATTCCGCCAGTGCCGTTAACGGCTTCTCATATTCCGAAAACCACGATAATGCCTGAAACGAAATAATGCCATCCGGTTTCTGATTGATATTCAGATCAAACCAGTCGCCTTGAAGCAATTTGCAATTATGATATCTGACCCTTTCTGTTATTTGCGTATTGCCGTAATCAATATATTCCCCGTTATAATCAACACCTGTGAACTGATCCTTTTGAAAACGGTTTGCCATATACATGGTGTTTGCTCCGGCTCCGCACGCCATGTCTATTATCTGTTCTCCTCTTCCCAGAAAGCCCATTTCTTCAAGCCAGTCAACAAACTTTTCCGTACTTCTATACGGATGATCCATTTGCTTTACATGATATTCTATTTCCCATTCTTTCATTTTTCACACCCTTTAATCGTCAGTTGTATTTTCTGAACACAGGCTTGATCACATTGCCTACAATGAAATCTTTCACATTTCCATTGAGTGCGTCACTGAAGACTTTCAAAGCATCCCTTGCCGCATCCAAAGTCCTGTCTATCTCTTTTTCTGTATGCTGGTAAGCAATCGCTATGCACGGCATAAGTATCCCCGCTTCAATCATTTTCTGCATAAATACCGTCCTATACTCCATTGACGGCTTCCGATCCTTTCCACATATAACTAAATTGGGTGAACACTCCGCTCCCTCTATATAAAAATAGTCCTGCAGCGAATATTCCTTCGCAATTTCTCTAAGCCCCTTCACGAGCCTTTTCCCCATATCCCATATGTGGTCTGTGACATGCAGTTCTTCATATACGTTCACTGTCTCCACCAGTGCTCCCAGACTGCTCATTTCAGCGCCATGTGTCGTGGAAACGAGAAAGACTCTTTCTTTTCCCGGCGTAAGCCCGCCCAGATCCATAATCTCGCGTTTGCCGCCCAATGCAGCGACAGAAAAACCGTTTGCCATACCTTTTCCAAACGTAACCATATCAGGCTCCACGCCATAATACTTACATGCTCCTTGTAAGTCCCAGCGGAATCCTGTTATCATCTCATCAAGGATATATACGACCCCATACTCTGTGCACAATTTCCCGACATCCTGAAGGAAGTTATTGACAGGCTCCTCTGTGTCACACGGTTCCATAATCAATGCGGCAATTTCACCTTTATACTGTTCAAACAGATTCTTAACGGAATCAATATCATTAAAATGGAATACCAGTGTTAAATCCTGTATTTCCTGCGGGATTCCCGCATTCATAACCGTGCTTCCAATGAACCAGTCATCGTATGAGAAAAAAGAATGCTCTGCGCAACGCGCAATATATTTTTTCCCGGTGTATGCTCTCGCAAGTTTAGTAGCCGCTGTTGTCACGGTCGAACCGTTTTTGGCGAATTTTACCATGTCTATCCACGGAAATAAGTTACACATGACTTCTGCAGCTTCCACCTCGATTTTGGAGGCTTTAGAGGCAGTATTGCCATTGTGTATCTGTCTGATTGCCGCCTCAGAAATCCTGTCGTAATCGTATCCGACAGTGACTGACCTGCATGCCATCCCATAGTCAATATACTCATTTCCATCTACATCCCACGTGTATACTCCCTTACTGCGTTCCATCACTCTGGGCGCATTCCCGGGAAATACTTCATCGGTTCTGCTATATGTATGCGCGCCAGCCGGGATCAGCATATGTGCCTTTTTTCCATACTCTTCATTTTTATTCATATCTCTGTCTCACCTTTCAATTTCATCAATTATGTCTAAGGTCTCCTTATCCTTCTCAAAACTGTAAAGAGGTTCCTCTCCCTTTAGTGATTCAAAAAAAGCTTCTATTTCTTTTCTATATGCATATTCATTGATCGTTGCCGCATACCCCTGCTTATGTATATATTCTCCCGCCGGAATCTGCTTCAGCGTATCTTCCCCAATGTCCTTTTCATACAAGGTGTCGGGCGTTCCTTCCCACCTGAGATACAAATCTTCATTGTAAACTTCCAATCTGCGAACCGCCTGCCTGCTCACAACGTCTACTGCCAGACTCCCGACATGACCGTTTTCATGTTCCAGCTGCACCAGATAAGTGTCTGGAAATTCCAGATGCAGGCTCGTCAGTTCTCTCTTTAGTACCTGTACCCTTATAATCCTTCCAAAAACAAACTGTATCCACGGCAGTTCAATCGCAAAAATTTCCCTGCATCCGTTGGTCTCTTTATTGCTTACAAAAAAGTCCTTCAGATTCTCCCATGGATGCCAGTCCGGCAGATACTGTCCCGTATGATATTGATAAGCACATGGTCTCCCGTTCTGTTTTACCCTTTCGGAAAGAATCTGCATTTCCCTCTTATAGAGGGGTGTAGACGACAGAAATAACACTCTTTCTTTTTGTTTAGCCAGATGGCTGTTTTCTTCATAGCGGTCACTTACCAGATTGATCTCTGAAAAAACATGTAAATTTCTTTTCAGACATTCTTCTATAATCGACGCATGATACTGTGGCGACGTACATACAAAAGCACATTCCATATCGTCAGAAACCTCCGCTAAATCTGAATAGCAGTTGATCCCGGACTCCGCTATGGTCTTCCGCACCCTCTCTTCATTTTTGTCAATCCCCACAATCACGATTTCACTATCAATCTCCTTAAGGAGTCTGATCCTTCTTTGTCCCATGGAGCCTAACCCGATTACACAAACTTTCATCTGACTGCCTCTTCTTGTAAAATCTGACATTGTATACTTAACTCATTCCCGGATTCCAGACATTACATATATCACTTATATAGCGCCCAGAATCCCTCTGCATCCGTTCCTGTCACTAACGCTTTTCCTATACAGACCACTCTACTTTACGATACACTTGATCAGGCGAAATACCTCTGCATATTTTACCCCTCCCCCGACGCCATTCAGCTGCGCCTGCGCTGTTATATTCTGTATGCTGCGCGGGAACGGCGGCTCACCCAGTTCTGTATCGTATATTTTCACTGCCTCAATTTTTTTATCCATATAATCCGTGATATCAATATAGTAATTTGGCTTGAACGGATCGGTCGGACTTCCAAAATCGGTTTCCGATATAATCTGCATCGTCATAATCTGTTTCACGGACGGGAACCGAAAAACCTTGCAACATGCATAGCACCACTCAAACACCCTTTTATGATCGGAATGCGCGTCATTATAATCCGGCAGGATCACCAGTTCTGGTTCTACCTCTCTGAACACTTTGCTGACCTTACCAATTGCTTCCCCCGAGTCGATGCTCTCCAGCTCCGTGGTTGGCATATTCAAATGATATACTCCAGTAAAATGATAAAAATCTTCTATCTCACGCAGCTGCTTTTTTCGTCTTTCCACCACTTTCTCGGAAAACATACGAGGATTCAGCATCGCTGTAAAATTTACCCAATATACTTCATTCCCTTCCGCCAGCATCCTTAAAATCGTCCCACCCGCTCCCAGTGTCTCGTCATCAGGATGCGGAGCCGCCACCAGCACTCTCATAGCCGTCTCCTCCTATAAATATTCCCCGGGTTCCAGACGGACACTGTCGCATTCCAGTACTTCGATCAGATGATCACCTGATTTGACCAGAAAGTCATGGTCAGAAATCACCCCGACTACCTTACCCGGCTCGATGTTCTCATACCCCGGCGCAAATACCTCTTTCACTTTCCACACTTTATAATCCTTATCCCGGTATACAAAATGCGCACCCACATATGGCCTTGTCAGCGCCCTGACCAGATTATAGATATTCCTGCCAGACATCCGCCAGTCAATTTCTCCGTCCTTCTTCCCCCTCTTTCTCCACACATTACCTTCTTCAACAGACTGGCTGGTCATATGCAGCGAATTGTTTTCAAAATCACGCAACACCTCAGCCAGCTGGTCAACCGCAGTCACCATCACTTTGTCATACAGACTCGCCGCATCATCCGAATACCCGATGTCCACCTCTCTCTGCGAGATGATCTTCCCGGTGTCTGCCGCCGCGTCCATCAGAAACAGGGTAGATGCCGTTTTTTCCAGTCCCAGAGCCAGTGCCCAGATCAGCGGATGCCGTCCTCTGTTAAAGGGCAGCTGCGCCGGATGGAATCCCACGCATCCAAGCTTCGGCATTCCGAGAATCTCCTCATCCAGAAGCTGGGACCAGCCTAAACATAAAAGAAGATCCACATTTTTTTCTTTTATATAATCTTTTGCTTCACGGTCATTGATATTATGTACATACAGATAATCAATGCCTTGATTTCGGCACAGTTCTCCCAGATCCACAAAATCGGCGTTAAATTTTGATTCCTGTTTTGTAACAACGCCCGCAATTTCTTCGCCTGTCTCTATTAATTTTTTCAAAAAAATCTCCGACGATTTTACGCAGCCTATAAATAATAGTCTCATTAGTCAACCTTTAAATCGTAAAAATCTTTCTTCACATCCATCCCCTGACATACTTCCCTGCGGATTGTTTCAACAATTCTTTCTGAAGTCCGCTCACCCTCGTATGGATTGGTTACATTTGCAATCCTGTTCCTAAATTCAGATGACAACGCCTTCATTAACGCCTCTTCTATGCGCCCCGAGTCATTCGGACAATTTATGACAGACTCTGCGTATATCCGTCCCTTTTGTCTGTTTCCAATATTAACTGTCGGGATCTTGTAAGAGGGCGCCTCCGCAATTCCACTGGATGAATTGCCAACAACTGCATCACAGAACTGCAATGTACTTAGGTATTTTAACTGTCCGAGCGAAGTATATACCCTGCAACGGTCCCTGTTCACAGACACATAGTTATCTATCATTTCATTGATAACTCTTCCATCAACATCCGCATTCGCCTTTGTGAAAATAACGGATATCTCCTTATGCCTGTCAATGCAGTCCAGTATATCCTGAAACTGTCTGTGACAGGATATTGCCTCCTGTGAGACCGGATGATATGTAACTAAAATTGTCGGAAACTGAAACCGGAAGTCCAGCGTCTCTTCCAGCTCCTCCCTATTTAACAGCTTTACTTCCTTTATGCACTCAACGCCCAGAGCACCCACATTATAAACTCTCTGGGGCATTTCCCCCAATTGTATTACCCTTCTTCTGTACTTTTCTGTTGCAGTAAAATGTAAATAACTCATTTTTGTGATGGAATGTCTGATCGGATCGTCAATAATTCCCTCCGTCAGTTCCCCGCCATGGATATGCGCGATCGGTATTCCCGCCACCATCGCCGAAGCCGCCACCATAAGCATCTCATAACGGTCTCCCAGAATCACTACAATATCAGGTCTATACACCGCAAAGCAGTCGGCAAACCCGATCAGTTCAACGCCCATTGATTTCGTTATCCCGGCAGGCGTATCCGACCCCAGCAGCATTTCTATTTTAGCAGTAATCGGATATCCGTCCTCTTCAATTTCCTTATATGTCAGACCAAATTCCATAGAAAGATGCATACCAGTTACTATCAACTGTAATGCCAGTTCTTCTGACTTATATACTCTGTCAATGACTGGCTTTAATAGTCCATACTCAGCCCGTGTCGCCGTCACAACACACACTTTTTTTACAGACATATCAGCTCATCCTCCTCAAAATCCCTGTCCGCGGTGGTTCCCAGCATCTCATTCCATCTCATAGGGGATATACCTGTTCCCGGACGTTTCGTCGTAATATTAGACTCCGTAAACACCTCTCCACACTTTATGGGTACAGCCGCCACAATGCTCTTCCGGACAACCGCCAGATTCTCCCGTTCAGAATCCGTTACCAGTTTTTCTTGTGCGCCCAGAGCCTTTTCTATATTTCGTATAGACTCTGTCATTTTCTTAAGCTCATCAGGCTCCAGACTGGCTCTGTGATCCGGTCCCTCCATTTCCCTGCTTAAAGTAAAGTGTTTTTCTATAACGGATGCTCCCAAAGCCGCAGCTGCAATGGGAACCTCAATACCGTTTGTATGGTCTGAATATCCTACAGGCAGTCCAAATTCATCCTGCATACGAAGCATAGCCCTGAGATTCACATCTTCCATGGGCGTCGGATATTGTGTATTGCAATGCAGCAAAGATATTGACTCTGTCCCCTGTCCCTTTAACAGTTCTACCGCTGCCCTGATCTCCGGCAGAGTACACATTCCCGTAGACATAATAACTTTTTTCCCAAACTGGCCAATTCTTTTAAGCAAAGGATAATTTGTGATCTCTCCCGAAGGAATCTTAAAAATATCAAGGCCAAGTTGATATAAAAAGTCTGCACTTTCTATATCAAACGGTGTTGATAAAAAAATAATTTTCTTAGATTCACAATAGGATTTCAATTCGGCAAACTGTGCAAAAGTCAATTCCAGTTTTTTTACCATCGCGAGCTGGTTTTCGGTTTCTCCTGTGGTATTTTTCTGATAGGCAGCCTTATCTGCCCATCTTGAAATACAATTTTCACTGACAAATGTCTGAAATTTAACCGCATCAGCGCCACATTCAGCCGCCACATCTACAAGCCTTTTTGCGCAGTCCATATTTCCATTATGATTTACCCCGGCTTCTGCTATCACTAAAACCTTGTCTGACATCTTAATCTTCCTTTTTGTATCAATTTCATTTAAGCCCTATACTTTATAAGAAATGATCATTATTTGGATATCCAGCACTTTTTCTTTTTTAACACTCAATTTATGTATGTTTTCTTTACAATCCCCGGAACTCCAGCCACCATAACACTATTAGGAACATCCTTGGTAATCACAGTCCCCGCCGCCAACACAGCCCCTTTTCCGATATTTTTTCCCTGTATAATTTTAGTGCCCGTTCCTATCTCTGTCAGATCATCTATCTTCACATTTCCAGATATATTTGTCCCCGGATTTATCGTATTAAAATCGCCTATTTGTACATCATGCCCTACTGTACACCCGAGATTTATGATATTAAAATTGCCAATATTAATATCTACCGTAAGCACATTATTCGCACATATAATATTTCCATAACCAAGTTGCACACTTTCTGAGATCCCTACTGCCGGATCAATCAAATTAGGAAACTGGATATTGGCATTTTCTTTGTATTTTTCATATAATTTCATCCTGACTGCAGGGTTCCCTATCGCAATAAAAACATCTATTTTTTCTTTTATTTTTAACAGGTAACTGTCGTCGCCTAAAATTTCTTCTCCCTCTGTTTCGTTGTCGATATATCCGCAAAAATTCCAATAACCACTGTTACATCTCCTTCTGTCTAATATCCACCTAGTCTCTCTGGCAAATCCGCCCTTCCCGACGATGACTGCATTTTTCATGCGACACGCCCTTTCCAGAGGGCTACTTTATACCCCCCCCCCGGTATTCCCGGGCATTTTCCGGCATCTTCCATCCCAAACCATACAGTGATCCTCCGTACTCTTCCTTGCAACAGCTCCCGCAGCCACTATACAGTGACTGCCAACTCTTGTTCCCTGAATGACAACCGCATTCGCGCCTACAAATGACGCTCTCCCAACATGAACGTCCCCACACAGTACACTTCCTACCGATATGTGCGAAAACTCTCCCACTCCGCAGTCATGCTCAATGATGGCACCCGTATTTACAATACACATATCTCCTATTTCTGCTTCCGCATTGATAACCGCTTTTTTTCCGACAAAAATACCTTGTCCAAGCTTCGCATAATCAGATACCGTTGCCGTATTATCTATGATATTAGGCAGCGTATACCCAATATCTTTTAGCTGTCGGAACAGCCGCTCCCGCACAGTACCATGCCCCATAAATCCGACTGTCACAAAAGCATTTTTCACGCCACTGTCATAATATCTTTTCAAGGCGTTATCCGTATCCAGTACGGGATAGTCTCTGTAAAAGGTTCCTTTTATCTCCTCCGTATCCAGAAACCCCTTGATATGATATATACCTGCCTGCTCGATACTATCCACTACGCTGTGTGCATGTCCGCCCATCCCGAGTAAAATAATGTCTTCCATGTCAACATCCAAGTCTTTCCTTCATCTTTTCCAGTTCATCTATCTGTCCCATATCCAGCCACGCATCTTCGCTGATCGGATAGATGCCTACCTTCTTTCCTTCCTCCATATATTTTTCAATGATCGCCGGAAAATCAACCGGCTCATTATATGCCAAGCTGCCAATCACCTCAGGCTCCACAAAATAGCAGCCCGTATTTGTGAAGAAGGACATGTTCGGCTTCTCCTGCATGGATTCAATCATTCCATCTTTTCCAATGTTTACTACACCATATGGGATCGTAAAGTTTTTGAGCGAGCACACCATTGTGATCACATTACCCGATTCCACGTGCTGTCTGTACGCTTTGGTCAGATCGTCGTCAATTACAATATCGCAGTTCGTCAAAATAAATGTCTCACTGACTTTACCCTTCAAGAGGCTGATTCCACCGCCTGTGCCAAGCGGCTTTTCCTCCGCGATGAACGAAAGCTCATAATTCTTCTCCAGTTCATCAAAATAAGCCTTTATCATATTTCTCTTGTAATTCACGATCATATAGAACTGTCTGCATCCGTATGCGCAAAACCTGTTGATAATATGTTCCGCTATCGGGTAGTCTCCAATGGGGATCAACGGTTTCGGCAGAATATTTGTGTACGGCGAAAGCCTTGTCCCAAACCCGCCTGCCATCATCACTACCGGGATTTCCCTTTCAAAAACTGCGCCTTTCTGCTTCGGCGTGTTCTGGAAAATAATTTCTTTAATAGCAAGCTTTTCATCCACCACAGGAACTGCCTCTATCCCGTAGTCCCTCATCATGGAATACGCCAGATGTACCTGCCCTTCCCGTAAATACATAGGCTGATAATTGGCAACATACCTGATCTCCGCCTGCAAATCCCCACCTTTTAGGATCCACCTGCGAATATCGCCGTCCGTGACAGCCGCTTTGAGAATACCCTGTTCCTGTACGAAAAGTGTCTTCTTGGCATTTTTGTCCAACATCTGCATGGCTTCCAGTATTGTATTCTGTTCTTTGATATAAAAAACTTCCTTGTCCATACCCGGGCCACAGATCCTTTCCCCAAGCTCTCCCCGTCAGATATTGTAGATATCAGTTTTATACTTATCCAGATTATTCCTCAGGAAGTCTATCGTCTCTTTCAATCCCTCTTCCAGCGAATACCGTGGTTTCCAGTCCGTAAGCCGCAGGATTTTCTCATTGCAGCCCAACAGCCTGTTTACTTCGCTCTTTTCAGGTCTGAGTCTCGCTTCATCGCAGATGATACGCGCCTGCGGATTAATCTGACGGATCAGCTCCTCCGCGAGTTGCCCGATAGATATCTCTTTCTGCGTTGCAATATTGATTTCCTCACCGATTGTCTCTTCCGCTTCATAAATGGATATAAAGCCGTTGACCGTATCTTTCACATAATTGAAATCCCGCGTCGGTGTCAGTGAGCCAAGTCTGATCTGTTCTTTCCCCGCAAGCAGTTGTGTAATGATCGTCGGAATCACAGCCCTTGCGGATTGTCTTGGTCCATAGGTATTAAAAGGTCTTACGATCGTTACCGGCAGCTGAAAGGACCGGTAAAAACTTTCCGCCAGTCTGTCGGCTCCTATTTTTGTGGCAGAATACGGAGACTGTCCCTGAAATGGATGTTTCTCATCAATCGGTACATATTGCGCCGTGCCGTAAACTTCCGATGTTGACGTGACAAGCACGCGCTTTGTCTGCAGTTTTCTCGCCGCCTGCAGAACATTTAAAGTTCCTTTTATATTGGTATCCACATAGGTATCCGGCGAATGATAACTGAATGGAATGGCGATAAGCGCCGCCAGATGAAATACTGCGTCAACGTCTTTCATCGCTTCCCAGACGCCATTGGGATCCCGTATGTCGCCTTGAAAAATTTCCACATTTCGGATGATATCCTGCGGCAGCGTATCAAGCCATCCCCAGTTATTAAAGGAGTTATAATACACAAAAGCTCTTACCTGATATCCCTTTTTTACCAGTTCTTCCACCAGATGGCTGCCTATAAATCCGTCCGCTCCCGTTACCAGTATTTTCTTTCCTGCTCCCATTTTTATATCTAAACCTGCCGTTCTTTCTATTAATAATGTGCCCGGTTCCGTTATATCCCGTTTCTGTTATCTGATTCCCACGTTCTGCATCATAACAGGTTTCCCGGTCTCCTTATACAGCACAACCACGCTGCTCGGATCCCCATAATACCCGTCCGATACCTCTATCGCCCGATCCAGATCAGCCGTGTCATCATAGATCCCCCAGCCCTCATCAATATATCTGTCCCGTATCTTTCTGTACGCCTCCCACAACTGCGGTCTCATGCTCTCAATCGTCGCCTGTATCAGCGGATGCGGTCTCCATAAAAGCGCCACATCGTCCGTGTTTTCCTGAAACACGCGAAATACATACTCCATCTTCTGCAGCATGGACTCCTCGTGATGGAGCAGCGCGCTCACACTTGTATTGTAAAAAACAATCTTTTTCCGGCTTCCATCCGGCTTTTCAATGATTTTCAGCCACTCCGCCGGAATTTCCAGTTCTTCCTTCTTCGTATGCAGCACTTTATCCATCTTCGGCGAACCGATGCCCAGAAATTTCCTTTCCAGAAAATCCCTGTCTGTATGTTCCCCGGTCAGCCCCATCTCCAGCGCCGCCTTGCGGTATTCCTTAATATAAATCCGCCGCATCTTTTCCGACTGCACGACAACCCGGTGGGCATAGATCGTTCCCGGCGTAAAACAGAAATGTTTCATGCCGTCAATCGCCTTCTGATTATCCGGCTCGATCTCCCCTAAAATGAAATAAGGAATATACACTAGCATATCCGTAAAATTTCTCAGATTCTTGCAGTAAAAATAGGGGTGCACACTGGTTACATGGTTGTGCTCATCATACGGATTATGAATATAAATGGCATCTGGTCTGTGTTCCGCCAGATCGTATGCATCATAACGGGTGATCGGCACATATCCGGGGTACTGATCCCCCTCATAATGCTCCTCTTTGAAACTCCCGTCCGGGTTTTTGTCAAAATAGGGAATCGGAATCACATAGGCATCGCAGTTCGGATCAGCGTCCGCCGCCTGCCAGACACTCTCCAGCGAATCCCACATGGATGCTTTGTAAGGAAGAAATACGACCTCTTTTTTGTCTTCCGGCAGGTCGTATCTGATGCCGTTTTGCAGGCCTGTCAGTTGCCGCTGTATCTTTTTAGACACTTTCCGGCAAAAGTTTTCATCTGACAGGCTCTCGCTCATCTGATAAATGTTCTCACAGTAGTCTTCTAGAATGTGCACGAGGGACGCAAACTCTCCGCCAAGTGTATCTATGTAAGTACCCAGCGTAATTGCGGATTCCTGACACTGTACCAGCGCCTCTGCCGCCCCCTGCGGATTGGAAGTAACGGCTTTTACGATGGCGTCGTTAGCTCTCAGCAGAGTATCCACTGTCTGCAGCATGTCCTTTTTTTTATATCGCTCCACCGTCGCCGCCCCCTCTCTGGTTCTGCCTTTTTTGCTTTTTTCCGCCGCGCCAGCTCGATTCCGCACAGCTTATTAACAAGGCATATTGGACATCTTGCGATGCTGCGGACGGTATTTCCGTCCGCTTCGCTCCCGGTACGTCTTCCTCTCAGAAGTTCCCAAAGGTCATGGCATACCCAATACCCGGCACAAGCCGGCTTCTAATGCCGTTCAGCGTTACGATTTTCGTTACGCCGGTTTTAATCAAAAGAAATTTTCCGCAGTCCTACTCCCGGCAGACCGGTTTTGGTAAAATGTTCCCTAAAAAGGACATTCATCTGTGAAATTTTTCATTATGAACTGCTTTTTCCTCTTTTCAACGCGTTTTTTGCAGCGTTTTCCCGTTCGGGAATGCCGGCGCCGCAGACTTCACAGGTAAAAAGATTTTCTGCCTTTTTACCGATTGCACCGCAGCTGCTGCATTCGTTGCTGATGTCTTTTCCAAACACTTCTATCAACTCAATGGCTTGTTCCCGGCATTTCTGGGTCAGTCGGTTTCTCACATACCCTTTCTGCCACATGCTGACGGAACTGTTAATTCTCTTGTTTACACCTGCTTTAGAGCTTTGCGGCAGTTTGGGAAGATAAATCACAGCCGGTTTCTCGGTACGCAGCATCCGGTTGATTTCCGCATTGATATAGGTATGCAATGCCTTTTCCAGTTTCTCCCTGCCTGCCATATACTTTTTTCTGCCCGGGTTTTTCTCCCTGTTCCTGCGGTACCGTATGTTCCCTTCTCTGACGTATTCCGAAAGCGCATACTGGTAATCACTGTACTTTTCCCCGTAAATACTTCCTTCATCCGTCACAAACATGGTTCGGATGCCTACCGCCAGCCCGATCTCTCTTTGATAATCCGCATGTTCCTTGATTTTCCTCTCGACCGGCGCATGGATGACCACATTTCCCTCCCCGGGAAAGAGCTGAATTGTAAGCTGTCTGGTGTAACGGTTATTATCCGTCAGAGGAATGAAAACCCGTTTTCTTTTTTCCTTTATTGCCAGATAAATTCCGTGGTTATCATAGCGGTAAGCCCGCTCCGACACCGTAAAAATATTTGCCGTATCTGTATGCAGTTTTCTCAAATGTCTGCGCACCTGCCTGCACAAATACTGATTCAGACGCTTTTCGTCCACGGATGCGCGGATTTCCTCAAAAGGTTTCCGCCAGTCTTCAGACAGATCCATCTTCTGCCCCAGAAGTATGCTCTCAAAACAGTGGCTCTGTTTCATCACAAACCGCAGGTAATGTCTGTCCTCCGGCGTCAGATTCCCATTCTCCCGAATACATTTCTCGATCCGTGCTCTGGTCTGTGTCCACTGGTTCTTGATATCACCCAGCGCGTCAAAGACAGCCAGATAAAAATACACTGACGGCAAACCGAGACTTGCCCGCAGACCGCCCGCCGTCATTTCATTCTGCACGGTATAACCGGGATAAATCTTTGGCAGGCTCTTGATACCGCCGTAACGCTGGTACACGTAATTCTTGACCGCCCTATAGTCCTCCGCAATCTCCTGCAGCTTTTTCATATCCGCCGCGGGAATGGGTTCGCTATTATATTGGCGGACAGTCTTGCATATGGTGTTTGACGGCATTTCGATGTATCGCACTCCCCGGTTAGTCGGATCATACCTCGCAGAATTAGGTATTCTGCGAATTTTACTGGCTTTTCTTATAAAAGCAGGCTTATTTCTATGCCTGACCACAAAGCTGACCATAATCAGCAACAAGTGCGTTGATGTATTTTCGTTTGGTATCCATGCTGGGATGAACATATCTGTTCATGGTAATCTGTACGTTGGAATGCCCCAGAATTTCGCTGAGACTCTTGATATCCATTCCGCTGTCAATACAGTTTGTGGCAAAAGTATGCCGCAGGATATGAAAGTTATAATTAGGGGCGTTAATTCCTGCCAGATATTTCTTAAAATGATTCTGATAAGTCCGGGGTTCCATTGGTTTATTCTTTTGCAGGACATATTCCTGCCCTTCCTGCCGGAACTTGGTGAGGAGTGACAACAGTGCGTCTGAGATGGGAATTTCCCGTTTTGAGAAAACACTTTTTGGTGTCGTTTCCAGAAGAACGGTTTTTCTCGGACCCTCCTTACTTTCAATTCTCTGCACGGTTCTGTTGACGTGAAGCAGTCCTCTTTCCTGATCGATATCATCCCACTTTAAGGAACATATTTCACCCAATCGAAGCCCGGTAAAGAGACAGAGGTATATACCTGCTTTGGAAATATTCATGTCACGGCAAAGAAACTGTATCAGTCTGATCTGCTCTGTGCGGTTCATAATCTCGATTGCAGGCAGTCTCTTCTGCCGGGTACATCCTGTGATCACAGGCATGGGGTACCCGTATTTCTTCTCGGCGTAACGCATTGTCTGTCTGATGACGGCAACAACGGTTTGTCTGGTGGCGTCCGATGCCTCCAATGTTGTCATACAGGCCTGAATGTGACTGTTGGACATCTGGGAAATTCTGACGCCGGAAAAGAGGGGATGGATATGACATGTGTAAAGTTTTTTGTATTTGATATAAGTAGAGTATTTTCTGCTCTGCTCCACTTCCCACAGCCACTCTTCCACAAGGGCACAAAAGCAGGCATCGCAAACCCGTTGCCTGCCGCCCGGAAGGCAGCTCTGTAAACCGGGAACATCCGCTCTGTTTAATACATACATTCTGGCAGTAAGTTTTTCTTTTACCTCATTGTAAGATTTTCCATATACGGACAGATACCGCTTTTTTCCGTCCGCAGATACTGTCGCATACCGTCCCTCCCACCTTCCGTCTGTGCGTTTCCTAATGTTGTCACCTCGTCTTGGCATAGTAATGTCTCCTTTCTGACCATTTTTTGACCACAAATATACCATTAATAACAGTCCGCGTGACAAATTATGACAAAATTTTACAAGGAGTTTAGCAGAGACGGTTTTTCGTGCTTGACACAGGATAGGTTGTTCCATATAATGAACACAAAGCATATTATTTTTTCGACAACAAATGTTCGATGTAATATTATTTTACGCCAGCGTCAAATAAACCGGTTTTACTGACGGTTTCTAATCTGTGTTTCAGAATTTCTATGCTTTTAAATCAACCAACACAATTTAAAAGCAGGGGATTCTAAACAGATTTCTCCTGCAGAACAGGAGGACGCGCGCATGGGATATGCACAAATCAGAGAAGAGGAATTAATTATGGAAAAGAAAGGAAAAAAGGGATATACGATTGCGGATATCGAGGCATTGCCCGATGGGGAACGGGCGGAACTGATTGACGGTGAAATGTTTATGATGGCGACGCCTATGACGGTGCACCAGAGGATTCTGGTTAAGCTTATTTTTGAAATCGAAACATTTATCAGAAAAAATAAAGGCAACTGCGAGCTGCTTCCCGTGCCTTTTGGCGTTTATATTAAAAAGGACGACCGTAATTATGTGGAGCCGGATATTTCCGTAATTTGCCATGAAGATAAGCTGGACGAAAAGGGCTGCCACGGCGCGCCGGACTGGGTGATCGAAATCGTGTCGCCTTCCAGCCGGAAAATGGATTATGTAAGGAAAACCACTCTATATCAGGAAACAGGTGTAAGAGAGTACTGGATTGTTGATCCTAAAAAAGAAATGGTCACGATATATGAGGCGGATCAATGGGATATTCCTGTTTGTCATTCGTTTACCGAAGAGATTCAGGTAGGAATTTATAAAGACCTGTATCTTTCGTTTGCAGAATTTAGAAAGGGCTGATCTGTTTCTGCCAAAAGATAACAGTTCTGTTTTACATGGCAAAATTGACAAACATACTTATATAAAGTATAATTTATGCTGATACATAACTTGCAGGCAGTCAGGCGACTGCTGTTCCTAATTGCCTCATATTTCGCAGAATACCTAATTCTGCGAATTTTTTGACTACACATACCCGACATCGATCGTGCGTCCGCATAGCCTCTGGCGCTCAACCCTTTTTGTGAACCACCATCATACAGTATCCCCCGATTTCCTCTCCATTCCCAAACCAAATCTTTCCGCCATGCGCCAGAATTATTTTTTTCACGATCTCCAGCCCCCGGATATTTTCACCCGCTGTATCCTTCTTTCTGCTGCGCAGGCGGCGCAAAACCTCTTCAGAATACCCCACGCCGTTATCTTCCAGACGGATATGGCATTTTCTTTTTTCTTCCCACAGGGCGATCGTAATTTTCACCGGGCCGGTTTTTCCGTTGTGTTTCATACTGTTATTGATCAGATTGCGGAATACCCGCTCAAAAAGCTTCCTGTCTGCATTGACGCACATCTGCTCCGCACCGGGTTCTATCTGCACATCAATTTCCAGTTCTCCCGGTATGGTATCGTTTAGAAAGGAAACCGCAACGCTCCTGATAATCTCCGCCGGGCGCACCGCTTCTTTCCGCAGCGCCTGCATGGAATATTCAAGCTGTGAAGTCAGATTCAAGTCTGCTATCAGCTCTTTCATCACCACGCTCTGGTGCCGGATCACCGCCGCCTGCTGCCTTGTCTCCTCCGACAGCTCTTCACTGTGCTCCAGCGTATCAGAATATCCCATCACCACAGCAAGGGGCGTGCGGATGTCGTGGGAAATACCGGCAATCCACTCAATACGCGCCCGTTCTCTGTTCCTCGTAAACCGTTTTGTAAAAACAAAAGCAAATACCACAATCCATGCAAAATTTATGAAGAAAAATGCGAGGATCGTCCGTTTGACAAAGTCCATCCACGGGAGTGTAAATTCAATCGTGTATTTCCACATGGTTTCTTTCTGCATTCCCACCACCATGATCCGATCATCCCACACGCGCATCCGCACAGGATATCCTTTCAGATACCATTTACTCATGCTGGCAATGTCCGACCTGCTGTACATATCTTCCAGTTCTTTCGGCTTTCGGACACTCCAGATTACCTGCCCGTTTTCATTGAGAAGCATTGCCCACTGGTCTTTCTCTGCAAACTCCGCCTCCATCTCTTCGTCAAGCACATACCCATTCTGCGTAGTCGTCAGCGACTCCATGACACTTTCCCCGGAAATATAAGGCGCATCTGTGTTCACATAAGCGAACGCCGCCACCAGCAAAAACACCATATTGAGTATCAATGTCAAAACAGCAATTCCCAGAACTGCCAGCACACAATAGCGTAAAAGGCGTATCACTCTTCTGTAATTATAATTGATCCGCTCTGTTTTGTAACTTCTCATACCAATCTGTACCCCAGCCCTCTCACCGTCAGCAGATATTTCGGGTGGGAAGGATTTTCCTCAATTTTTTCCCGCAGTCTGCGGATATGCACGACCAGCGTATTTTCATATCCAAAATTTTCTTCCTGCCAGACGGCGTCACACAGTGCGTCGATGGTCACAATCCGCCCTCTCTCCTGTGACAGTTTCTGCAGGATGGCATACTCTTTTGCCGTCAATGTAATTTCCGCCGCGCCGTTTTCCCAATGTACGACTCCGCTGCCCAGATCCACCGTGCATCTGCCAAACGTGAGTATCTCCGCCTCCTGCATACTCTTCACCCGGTACACCCGTCTCAGCACCGCTGTCACACGAAGGATCAGTTCTTCCGGCAAAAAAGGCTTCGTGATATAATCATCCGCGCCAAGCCCCAGTCCCCGCAGGCGGCTTTCATCCTCATCCCGTGCCGACAGAAAAATCACGGGCACCTCCGACATCTGCCGCAGCTTTTTCAGCAGGGAAAAACCGTCACCGTCGGGCAGCATGACATCCAAAAGGACAAGATGCGGCTCTTTCAGCGCAAACAGTTCCTCCGCTTCCATACAATCCGCCGCCACAGTCACCTTATGAAATCCGGCACGGCGGAGGAAACCACTCACCATATCGCGCAGAGCCTTCTCATCATCTACAAGCAGAATTTTACAGTCATATAAGTTCATTTGCTTTCCCTCCGAATATAGTATATTGCTTCCCACTTCTTCTGAAAAGATGCCTGCGGGATTCTTAAGGTAAATGTAATCTTCAATAAAAATAGCACCGCCACCGATGCTATTTTCGCTCCAGATATTTATCCAGCACACAGAGTAAATTACTTGTATTTTTTTGCACTGTTTTGCCAGACAATTTTTTAAGACATATCTTCTTAACTTCTCCTTTTTCCCTATATGTACTTGCTTCCCGTACCTTTAAATCGTCGGGAATTTTTCTCCCCAAAAATACTTCTTCCACATCATGGCAAAACCAAACCAGCTCATAATCATTTTCTTCACAGAACCGCTGGATATCGTGAAATGCATTTGCATGTTCGACATTTTTCTCAAATGCATCCGTATCAATAAAGTAAATTACTTTTGTCTTTCCGTGTATAAACATTCTCGTTTTCTGATCAATCTGCTTCAATATATCCTTGGAACGGTATTTTGTTTTTGTTCCCATATATATGGGACTGATTTTAGTTTGACTGTTCTCCCGATACAGAAAATCTATAGTCTCTTTGATATAAATATAATCCGTGTTTGCGCGCTTATTCGTTTCCAGACAAAATATCAATTGTTTCGCCATATCCCGTTACTCTCCAAAAATACCCACAAAATCTGACGCCTCTATATTAAACGGTAAATCTTCAATCATCCCATTCCGATAGCAGTTCTCCGGCGTGGCATTTCCTCTGGAAGTCCATGGAATCAAATGATTATCACTGGATAAAAAATCTATGGAATTCTTGTTTTCCTTCAAAGCACTCATCGGGCCTATATTGTGCGTAGTGAAGCATAGCTGCCCTTTCCCATAATACATGAAATATTCAATCAGCTTACAAAGGTATACATCATTTAAATTGGCATCCATTTCATCGATAAAAACTATACCTCCTTTACTTGCAAATGAGAAACAATCAAACAATCCAATCAGTTTCTTAATTCCTGTGCTCTCAAACTCCCTATTTATTATATACTCTCCATAATTAAGATTCAGTTCACACACATACCGTTCACCATCTTCTTTCGCATCAATATCTATAGCCTTCAAATTAGGCTTGAAAATTTTAATAAACTGTGTAAGACGTACAACCTCTTTCTTATATGTGTCAAAATTTTCCTTGTCCACATACTTTTCATTGACACCTAACGTCTCATTTAATTTATTTTCCTGTATAAACCCTCCGTCTGCTGATACCTGCTGGCCCAGTTTGTTATCTTTCAATTTTTTCCGCAGGAAATATAGCTCATGCTGATCTTCTTCTGCAAGATACACTTTTAAAGAGAGCGCCAGTACCAAACAGGCAAACACAGAAATAAAAAAACCATTATCAGTTTTCTCTTCGGACGGCGTATTTTGAAGTGCATTTTTATTTATGAGATACAAATATACAAAAGAATGTGCGGAAAGTAAATTAATTGTTTTTTTCTCTATCCACCCTTTCTCCTCCTCAGTGCAGGAAGTGGAATTCAGCTCTCCATTCTGACATTCAAATACTGTATAATATTTATTATTTGCGTAATTACCATTTTTGCATTTCAGACCTTCATACTGGATTTCATATAGTCCGCTCATTCCTCTACCTATATGCACAACATATTGATACACAATTTTTCCGTCATCAAAATTAACCAAAAATTCGAGCTGAACTCGAAGTATCTTAGATGTTTTATTAATGATTTCATCCAAAAATTCCTGTGTCTTTGACTCGTTTAAATAATTATCATTTAAAATCAAATCTTGAAAAATTTTCACAGCTGTAACAAGCGCAGATTTTCCCGAACCATTTTCCCCATAAATTGCCTTAACCCGATATTTCTCCGAATTAAAATTTTTGTCCACGGTTTTTTTATAAAAGTCCAGACGCACTTCTTCCTTAATGCATTTAATTCCAGAAACACTGATATTTAACAAGTAAAACATATTTTCCATTTCCCATGCCCCTTTTTATAATAGCATATCTCAATCTGCCCAAAATATTACAAAATGTATTTTTTTAGTTCTATTTGTATTATACATACTTATATGTAAAAAGGCAACTTCCGTTTCTTAAGGTAAATGTAATCTTCCCTTCATTCCCACGTAATCCCGCTCCCTTATCCTGTTTTTAACAGGCAGGCAGACCTGCCAGTGCTGAATTTTAAAATACTTACAGAAAGGACAAAACATTATGCCAACACAAAATCTGGTAGAAACGCATAATCTCACAAAACAATACGGCAAAATCCGCTGCGTGAACGCCGTCAACATGCAGGTGCCACCGGGCGCGATCTACGGCTTTCTCGGTCCAAACGGCGCGGGCAAGTCCACCACTTTAAAGATGATTCTCGGGCTCGCCAGAACTACAGAGGGAAGCATCACTCTCTTTGACACGCCGGTCAATGAGAAAAACCGCATGAAGCTTCTCGCACAGACCGGCTCGCTAATCGAGTCGCCCAGTTACTACGGCCATTTGACGGGGGAGGAAAATCTGCGCATTATCCAGACGCTTAAAGGCTGTTCTGAAAAAGATATCAACGAGGTCTTAAAAATCGTCCGCCTGAACGACGCGCGGAAAAAGCTGGTCAACCACTACTCCCTCGGCATGAAACAGCGTCTCGGGCTTGCCGCCGCGCTGCTCGGTTTTCCGAAGCTGCTGATTTTGGACGAACCTACAAACGGGCTTGATCCGGCAGGTATTCAGGAGATGCGTGAATTGATCTGCACGCTCCCTTCCGGATATGGTATTACGGTCATTGTCTCCTCCCATCTGCTCGGCGAAATCGACCAGATGGCTGACCATGTGGGCATCATCCGAAAAGGCGAACTGGTCTACCAGAACACACTGGAATCCCTGCATTCCCATTCCAAAGAGCAGATTGCGCTCCGCGTCAGCCATATGGCGATTGCGCTCGATCTGCTCCGGCAGGACGGAATCGAAGCCACACAGGAGGACGGCTATCTTCTGCTGCCCATGGTGGATGACACCTATGTGGCAAATCTTTGCAGACTGCTTGTGGCACAGAACATATCGCTCTACCGTGTCGAAAAACGCGAAAAGAGTCTGGAGGATATTTTCTTATCCCTGACAGGAAAGGAGACCAGCTTATGATCACGCTGCGGATGGAATTTCAGAAAATCAGACGGAAAAAGATTGCGCTGACCATGTGCGCGTTGCTCTGCGTCCAGTTCGCGTGGCTGCTCTGGTCCGGCAGTCATCCCGACGAGAATGAGCGGCTGAACGGCTGGATTTCCATGCTCTATAGTCTCCCTCTGGTGAGCGTGATTATGATGCCCGTCATTATGTCCGTGCTTGCTTCACGGTTTGCAGACGTGGAACACAAGGGCAATACCTATAAGCTGCTAAATACGCTGCGCCGGCCGGGCACGCTTTACCATGCAAAGGTAATCTGCGGTCTTTTCTTTATTTTTGCGATCTCTGTCGCACAGTTTATTTTTGTCATTGCCTTAGGATATGCCCGCGGCTATGCGGGGCACCCGGAATGGAAGTATTATGCCGCAGCCTTTGTGTTGAATCTGTCATGCTGCCTGTCCCTGTACTTATTGCAGCTTCTTTTGTCCATGCTGTTTTTTAACCAGATGATTCCTCTGGTAGCCGGGCTTGGCGGCTCTATGCTCGGGCTGATCTTAATGTATGTCAAAATGTACTCTTTTCTCCCGTGGGGCGGGTTTCTCTCCGCCGCACAGGTGAGTATGGATTGGAATCCCGAAACAAAAGTCGTGCATTTCTTTTACCGTGAATATTCGCCGGTTGAACTATGTGCGGTAGCTATGATTTTTGTGTGGATTGTGGTTTTCTATGCGGCGGGCCGGATATTATTTGGCAGAAAAGAAGTATGAAATTACTTTCCAAACCAAATAGCTGCCTTTCAAAAACTTCAAAGGCAGCTTAACCGAAAATATGAACATTGACCAGGAGGAAACACTATGCTCACATCTTATACGAAAGCCGTCAAAGCGGAATCTCTGAAGCTGAAGCGCAGCCCGGTATGGCTGGCGTTCTTCGCGCTCCCCATGATTTCCGCCTTCTTCGGCACGATGAATTACAAAATGAATCTGGGCGTTCTGAAATCAGAATGGTACAGCCTTTGGAGCCAGCACACGCTTTTTCTCTGCTATCTTTTCATGCCGGCGCTGATCGGCACTTATTGCTCTTACCTGTGGCGGCTGGAGCACACCCGCCACAACTGGAACAGCTTTCTGACTGCGCCCCTGCCGTTGTCCAGTCTTTATCTGGGCAAACTGACACAGGCGGTACGGGTGTCCATTCTCGGAAATTTATGGATTTTCGCGCTGTTTTTTATCTGCGGGAAACTCGCGGGGATACAAAGCCCGTTTCCGCGGGAAGCTTTGGAGTGGTTTCTCTGCGGCACGGTAGGCGCGGTGGTGGTCTGCTGTGTACAGCTCCTCCTCTCCCTGATCATCCGTTCCTTCGCCGTCCCCATTGGCATTGCCCTCGCCGGCGGCATTCTGGGGCTGTACATGACCAATCACGACTATGGCATGAATTATCCCTATTCCATTTACTGTCTGGGAATGCGCGCCAACAATCCGAATATGGAGATCAGTATATCAACTCTGTTGGTCAATTCCGCCGGATATATTATCATTTTTGCCGCGCTTTCTGTTTTTTATCTGCGCAGACATGAAATTGCCGCCACCTGATACATTGCTTTTCACGCAGACGGGCAAACGACGCAGCATTTTCAAACGCGCACGGCAAAGCCAAAATATCATCCTATGTAAAACAGCACAAGGGAGGTTTCGCAATGAACAACTATGTAATTGAAACGAAAAATCTAACAAAGCAATACGGAACACAGAAAAGTGTCGCCGCTCTCAATATGCACGTCCAAAAAGGGCACATCTATGGTCTGCTCGGCAGAAACGGCGCAGGGAAGACCACAACCATGAAAATGCTGCTGGGTCTGACGTCGCCCACTTCCGGAGAAGTAACCATCTGGGGGAAGCCCTTGGCGGCAAACGAAAAGGAACTGTTGCCCCGTATCGGCAGTCTGATTGAAGCTCCCGGCTTTTATCCCAATCTGACAGCCACAGAAAATCTGCGCATTTTTGCCACCCTGCGAGGAATGACAAATCGTGACGCCATAAAAAACGCACTTGACTTAGTCGGCCTGCCTTACAGAGATAAAAAACTTTTTTTGCAATATTCCCTCGGAATGAAGCAGCGCCTGGCGATTGCTCTCGCCGTGATGCACGATCCGGAGCTTCTGATTCTGGATGAACCAATCAACGGCCTTGACCCGATCGGCATTGCGGAAGTGCGCTCCTTTATCCGCGATCTCTGCACGGAACACGGAAAAACCATTTTGATTTCCAGCCATATTCTTTCCGAGATCGCACTTTTGGCTGACGATATCGGCATTATTGACCGTGGCGTATTGCTGGAGGAAGAAAGCCTTGCGGAATTGGAATCAAAGAGCAGCAGACATATTCAGTTTACCGTTTCCGATACGGCGCAGGCGGCGGGAATCTTGGAACATACCTTCCACGAAAACCGATTTACCTTGCAGGACAGCCGCCACATACAGCTGCATAATACGGATCTTCCTGTCGGTAAGATTGTCACCGCTTTTGTGGAGAATGGTTTGGAGGTATCGGAAGCCTGTCTCTGTGAGGAAAGCTTGGAAGCCTATTTCAAGCGCATAACAGGAGGTGAGGGGATTGCTTAAACTTGTAAGATGCGAGTTTTCCAAATTAAAGCGGAAAAAATTTATGTTACTCGTTATCCTTTCCGCATTTCTGTTTCCCGTACCTGTTACCGTGATGATGACAACGCCGCAGATGGCGCAACGGTTTGACAGCGACGCCGAGGTTTTCAACGCCTGCTTTCAGTTTATTATGGGATACGGCGTGGAGCTTCTTTTGCCCTGCATAATTGGCGTGATGGCCGCCCTGCTGTTTTTTATGGAACGGGATAACGACACTTTTAAAAACCTGCGCACCATTCCGGTGACAGCCACACAAATGATTTTCGCGAAAATCATTGTTTTGTTTATTATGGGCGTTATGTTCAGCCTGTTTTCGGCTTTTGCCGCAATTTCGTGCGGCAGTCTCATATCTGAGGTGAACGGCATTGCTTACAAGCTGTTCGTGGCATTGGAGATGGGGATTTTTATCACCGCCGGAACGCTGCCTTTGGTCGTTCTCGTCGTGTTCTTTAGTAAGACCTATATTTTTTCCGTTCTGCTGTGCGTGTTTTACAGCGTTTTAAGTTTAACTGCCGAGTCGTCCTTTGGCGTTCTGCCTAAATGGGTGTGCTGGCTGATGCCGATTCCGCTTACAACGCTTTGGAGTGCGGGAGATATGACGCGGCACGGCGTCATGGAGATGAAGGATACGCTTTCCTATCTGATACCGTCAACCCCTCAGGCTGTCATTATTTTGGGCATCTGGGCTGTTCTTTCTGTCATCGTCATTGATTTTCTGTATAAAAAGAGGGGGGATTAATATGCTTCGCATGATAAAAACCGAGCTTTGGAAATTAAAGCGGTATCACATGATATGGGTGGGCGTCCTTTTGATGCTGCTTTCCGTTTTATTGACCATGTTTTCTACCACAGCGTCGGACGATACGGTCTGGACATTTTCGTTTTTTACCGAGCAGGTGATCAAAAATAATGTCACCATGATTTTCCCGATGTGCATCGCGCTGATTGCGGGATATATCATAACAAGAGAAGACAAGGACGACACGCTGAAAAATATTGTGACTATCCCTATTTCCTACCGCAATTTATTGTGTGGAAAATTACTCGTATGTGCATTGCTGTCTCTGTTTTTGGGACTGACAAGCGCAGTCTTTACCGTAATTGCAAATTTGCTGATGGGGTTTCCGGGGTTGTCCGCAGCCTCTGTATCGCAGGCATTTGCCCAGATTATTATGAACTGTCTGTTTCTGTACATCGCCGTAATGCCGATTATTGCGGTTACCGCCCGTATAGCAAACGGTCATTTAATTGGCACGATTGTCGCGTTTGTTTATGGTTATGGCGGTATGTTTGCCTCCGCGGACAGGACTGTGGCTTCTCTCTATCCCGTCACGGCAAGTCTGGGGCTGATCCGCTACCGCAGTTACGATTCGGCGGTGCATTGGAATGGCGTCATCTGCCTTTTTAGTATTATTACTGTATTTTTCATCGCTGCGATTTTTGTATTTACAACAAAGACGAGTGCATCGGTCAAGACAAATAAAAAGCAGAAGCAGGTCATTTCAAAGAAGGGTTGGTAATCAACCCTTTTTTTGTTTATCCAACAGCTCCTTCAAAGCCTCGTCCCCAACGCTCACCCACGCGTCCTCCTCCCCGGCATTCAGTCCCAGATATTCCCGCAGGGTGTCGGTGGTGCCGGAAAATCCCCACTCCTGACTGTAATCGTCGATCTCTTCAAACTCGATCTCACCCGCCAAGTATCGCTCTTTAAATTTCTTCTCCGTATTTTCTGCCATTTCTTTCTCCCTCCTGTCCCTATTGCAGCCCGTCTTCCCGCGCCTTATCCGCAATCATCCGATAGGTGGGCGTAGGTACGCCATATTTTTCTCCCATCCGCACCACTTCATAAATCAGCCCGTCAATCTCGGACGCCTTGCCGGCGTAAATGTCACGCTGCATGGACGTGCTTGCCGTAGGGGTTAACGAATCCAGAATCTGTAAATTGGTCGTGACAATGTCGATCAGGAAGGGTACGCCCATCGCCACCGCCAGCGCGTCAACCTCCCGCATCAGCTTCACAAAGGTATCCCGCGGCTCCCCGGTTACCTGCACATCCCAGGCGCTCACATGATAGTAGAGACCGCACGCCGCCATGGGCGACACATAGGCAAATTTCTGCAGGGCGTCTCTTTGGATGTTCTCCGACAGCACGCCGTCGATGCCGCTCTCCTTCAAGTCCTTTGCCACCTCAAAAAGTTCAGGACGGAGTTCTTCTTGATTCCGCACACCGTACACGATGCGGAAAATGTCCCCGTTCTGCCAGATCGTCCCCGGCTCCTTGATCTCCGCCGCAATATAGATACAGCCGTCGGTCACCAGAAGCTCCGGCAGTTTTTCCTGCATACGTCCGCCTGTCCCATAAATATTCAAAATGGGAATCACGATCGTCGTCTCTTTCGCCACCCGCCTGATAAAAGGAATCGTTTCCTCCAGCGAATACCCTTTCACACAAACAAAAATAATGTCCGGCTGTTCGTCATAATGCGCCATATCGGTGGCTTTCACAGGATTTACGGTGTAGTTTCCTTTCCGGGTGGTCTCCATCTTAAGACCCTGTTCCTGCATCTTTTTCAAGTGCTCCCCTCTCGCAATCAAGGTCACATCCTTGCCCGCCTCTGTCATATACGCGCCGATGCTGCCGCCTGTGCCGCCCGCGCCGATTACCAGATATTTCATGTATGCCTCCGTTTCGTGCCTGTAAATTGTACTGTCCAAACTTCTATTTTATATTGTATCGGATTGTCTGCAGGATAACAAGTCAAATCACCGGAATGATCTAGGAATGGAGCATCCTTGTTGTATTTTCTGTTCTGCTTGATGTAAGAGGAAAGTTATCTGTCAGAACTATGAATCATCTCCTACCGCCCTTCTGTTTGATATAATGGCAAAATCATCAATATACTCACCCGTCTGATAATCATAGATAAGAATTTTATGGGGTTCTTTAAGGGAAATCCATATTTCAAAATCTGCTGGTACAAATTCTCCGTCCGTTGTCAGCATACCATTAAACCACCAGTAAGATGCGTCTTCTCCATATATAAATTGCACATAGAAACTAATTCCCTCTATGCCTTCTACTGTTGTTATCCCCTGCCCACAGCTTAAAGCGTCCGTTTTTTCGTTAAGTTCTGATATTTTGCTGTATATTTCATTTTTCAAACTCTCTACTTCCTCATAGTGATACGTCGGCCAGTCATATATTTCCATTCGGTCATATTCCGGACAGGCAAGGTAAACCTTTTTCCCTTTTATATCAGGAATTACAACCGAAAAATCAGTCTTATCTTTTGTAAAGGGAATTGTTTCCGCATAATAAACTATCACATTCACAATATTTGGATCATTCTTATCTTCTTCCCATACCACTTTACTGACGTGGAATGAATGCAGATTTATTTCCCCGTTCACAGTAAGCTGCCCCGTTTCTTCGTCATATATGGTATCTGATATGGACATATATCCTGTTTCAAGCGGCTTGCCTATCACATATATTTTAAAAGCAGCAAATACCAGGAATATAAAGAGAATACCTGCCAGTATTCCTATGGTTATTTTCAAGTGATTCATGCGCTTTCGTATCTTTTTTAGTGCATCAACAGCAATGGTATCATGGGCAGATAAATCATCTTTTCCGATACCTTCCTCCATTTCCGTATAAATTTTATGGCATTCCTCACATTCCCCTAAATGATTTTTCACCAGTTCACTTCCTGTGTCACTTAAAATGTTATCAATGTAGCCGGGAAGAAGATCCCGTATCACATCACAGTTATATTTCCCATTCATTTCGACTGATCTCCTTTCTGATTTTTTGTTTGGCACGAAAAAAAACAGTCCTGCACCAATTTTCGCTTTTTCCCATTATTTCCCCGATTTCACGGAAAGACAATTCTCCGCTTATACGATACATTACAACTTCTTTCTCCTGTTCTGACAGAAGGTGGATTGCCTGATAAAGCTCTATCTTATTTTCCTGCCGAATAACAAAGGTTTCCCCTTCCAATATTGAAACATCTGGAAGATCATCAGTAAGTTCCACCTTTTTAAAACGGTTCTTTTTCCGAAGTTCCTGCCACAATATATGCTTTGCAATCTGACAAAGCCATACAGACAGTTTACAAGAAGCATCATAACGTGAAATAGACATGCTCGCTTTCAAAAAAGTTTCTTGTGTCATTTCCTCTGACCATTCAGCATTGTGCGTATGGGAATATAGAAATCCATAAACTAATCTGGAATACTTCTGATAAACAATTTCCATATCTGAGTAATCCATTCCTCAACTCACCTCCTCTACCCTTTATATCACATTAATTTATAATTCGTTACAAATATTATGATTTTTCTAAATGCAATTTTAAAAACTACATTGCTCAATTGCATAGATTTGATTTATCTTTATATCACAAAAGAAACAGAAATTATTTCTCATAAACTTTGAACCCCCAACTCCCTCTTGACACCTCCGCATTTTAGATACATAATATTACCGTTCCTATAAGCTCCCTTTTTTAATAAGAAGAAACACCATTACGAACAAAACTATATTTTCAGAAGAACGGAGTAGAAAAATGTTTGTCCTTTTTTTTCTGATCTGGGTGATTTTTAACGGGCAGCTTACAGCGGAAATCGCTGCCTTTGGCGTCGTCATTGCAGGGGTCATGTACTGGTTTTTATGCCGGTTTTTTGATTACAGCCCCCGATACGACCTTTTTTTATTGCGCAAAGCGCCGCTTCTGCTTCACTATTTCTTTACGCTGGTAGTTGAGATTCTGAAGGCAAATCTGACTGTTTTCAAGATGATCTACACGGCGGAATATGAACTGGAACCCGCGGTGGTACATTTTAAAACCGATCTGCGATCCACTTTTGCCCGGGTACTTCTGGCAAATTCCATCACGCTGACTCCCGGTACGATCACCGTCGCGTTGACGGGCAATGAATATACGGTACACTGTCTTGACAAGGAACTGGCAGAGGGCATTTCGTCCTCCGTGTTTGTGAAATTATTGAAGAAAATTGAGGAGGACCAGATATGGAAAAAGAACTAATCTACCACCCGCTTTTTATATGTTTGTTGATCGTACTTTCCTTTATGCTGCTGGTCTGCCTGATCCGCGCCGTGAAGGGGCCCCGCGTCGCCGACCGTCTGATGGCAGTAAACATGATGGGCACCATGGTCATGGTTATGATTTCGGTTCTGGCGCTGCTTTTGCGGGAGGGCTATCTGGTCGATATCTGTCTGATTTACGCCATGATCAGCTTTCTATCCGTGGTTGTGATCTCCAAGGTTTACATCGGCATTTACGAGGAACAGCACCACAGTCAGGAACATACGGAAGGGGGAAATGCGGATGAACGCGGCTGAATGGATCAGACTTATAATCGGATCTCTGTTTATCCTAATCGGCATGGTCATTTTCTTCACGGAACTGTTCGGCGTCTTTCATTTCAAGTATGTGCTGAACAGAATGCACGCCGCCGCCATGGGCGATACGCTGGGGATCAGCGCATGTCTGCTCGGACTGATGATCTTTTCGGGGCTGAATTTTACGACTTTGAAAATGTTTTTGATTATTGTCTTTTTGTGGTTTGCCTCACCCGTCTCCTCCCATGTGCTTTCGAGACTGGAGGCAGCTACCAACGACAACCTTTCCGCGCACTGTGAACTATATGAGGATGTGGAAGTTCTCGAGCGGGAACTTGCCACCACCGTTGAAAACGGCAATACAGAGGAAAAGGAGGCGTCAGTGTAATGACAGCTTTTCAGATCATTTTGATGGGACTGTTGATCGTCTGCGCAGTCTCCGTCAGCTTTTCCAAAAACCTTTTAAACGCAATCCTGATTTATATGTCCTTCAGTCTGGTTATGTCAATGTTGTGGATCTGTCTGGAGTCCCCCGATCTGGCAATCACAGAGGCTGCCGTCGGCGCGGGAATCACCAGCGTCCTCTTCTTTGTGACGCTCAAAAAAATCCACGCGATCGACGCGTCGGAGCCTGACACAAAGGAGGAAAAGGAAAATGAGTAAGAAAAAAACGGCAGAAGAATACCAGAAAACCTTTGCCTTCCGTTTTTTCCGCTGGCTCTCCGGCGAAAAAGATCCTTATAGCGGGGAAGTGGAGATGCAGCCCCAGAAAGAATACCGGCCGGACCCGGAAGCGGCTTTGCGCCGCGAGAAAGAACACGACGCCATCATGGACAAGGTCTATGATACGGAACACAATAAATGGATGCACCTTTTTCACCGGCTGTACCAGACGACAAGCATTCTCTTCTGCCTGTTTCTGATCGCGCTGCTTCTGGTGACGGTTTCCTATCTGCCTGCCATCGGCACGGTGACCCGCCCGGTCAACAACGAAGTGTCGGAGCGCTATATTGAAAAAGGGCTGGAGGAAACGGGCGCAATCAATATCGTTGCCGGCATGATTCTGGACTACAGGGCGTTTGACACGCTGGGCGAATCCCATGTGCTGTTTGTGGCAACCATTACCGTTCTGATCCTGCTTCGTCTGAACAAGACCGAAAAAGACGAAGCGGAAGTAAACGACCGCCGTTTCGAGCCGAAAAACGACGCGATTTTACAGCTTGTGGCGACATTCCTTGTGCCGGTTATCATTATCTTCGGCATTTATATCATCTTAAACGGACACCTCGGACCGGGCGGCGGCTTCTCGGGCGGCGCGGTCATCGGCGCGGGTCTGGTGCTCTACCTGAACGCCTTCGGCTTCAAAAAGACGGAGCGGTTCTTTACGGAAAAAACTTACAAGTGGGTGTGCTTTTTCTCCCTCTCCTTTTATTGTCTGGCAAAAAGCTATTCCTTCTACACAGGCGCCAACCAGCTTCACAGCGTGATACCGAAGGGAACACCCGGCACCATCCTGTCAAGTGGTCTGATCCTGCCTTTGAATATCGCGGTAGGGCTTGTGGTGGCATGTACGATTTATGCTTTTTACGCCATGTTCCGAAAAGGGGGATTTTAGGATGGGTCCGAATTTATTTACAAACTACGGGGAAGCCGTCTCAGCGATTCTCTTCTGTATCGGCTTTACCAATCTGCTCCTGCAGACCAATCTGATCAAGAAAATTATCGGTTTAAATATCATGGACAGCGCGATTTACCTCTTTCTGGCGGAAAAAGGCTATATCGCCGGGCGGGTTGCGCCCATTGTGGTAAACGGCGTCACCAGCACGGAGCGATACATCAATCCGATCCCCAGCGGACTTGTGCTGACAGGTATCGTGGTTTCCGTCTCCGTGACCGCGCTCATGCTGTCCCTGACGATCCGGCTTTACACGAGATACCACACGCTGGATCTGGACGAAATATCCACGCAACTGAAGAAGGAGGGGAAATAATATGAATTTTATCTGCAATTTTCCCTTTTTTTCTATCCTTTTGAGCCTTTTTTCGGGCACGATCTGCTCTGTGCTTCCTGCAAAGGCGGCAAAGATTGTAAACCGTGTGGTCATCATCGTCATCGGACTGATGTCGGCTGTGCTGCTCCTATATCTTCTCTCCACAGGTGAATCCTTCATTTACTGGATGGGGCACTTCCCCGCGCCTTGGGGCAATGAGATCCGCGCCGGCGTGCTGGAAGCGGGCATGGCGCTCTTCTTCTGCATCATCATGTATCTGTCCATGGCGGGCGGCGCCCACAAACTGCCCGGCGAGGTGGTGGAGAGCAAACATAATTTGTACTATATCCTTGTAAACCTTCTGCTGAGCTCCCTGCTCGCGCTGGTCTACACCAACGATATGTTCACCGCTTATGTCTTTGTGGAGATTAACACGATCTCCGCCTGCGGTCTGATTATGATAAGACAGGTGGGACGGACGATTGAGGCTGCCGTCCGCTATATGATTATGAGTCTGCTCGGGTCGGGTCTTCTTCTTTTCGGGCTCTGTATCATGTACGACCTGACAGGGCATCTGTTAATGAGCAATATCAAGGAGTCGGTAGGGCTTATTATGGCAAACGGCGAATACCAGATTCCCCTGATTGTCTCGGTGGCTCTGATGTGTATCGGTCTGTGCATCAAGAGCGCGCTGTTCCCCTTCCACGCATGGCTGCCGGACGCTTACGGATACTCCACGGTATCCTCCGCCGCGATCCTCTCCAGTCTGGTGTCCAAAGGGTATATCTTTCTGCTGATAAAAATCATTTACCGTGTCATCGGTTTTGACATCTTTAACAGCACAAGAATCATCGACGTACTCTTTGTTTTCGGATTGATGGGCATGATCTTCGGCTCCCTCTCCGCCATCAAGGAAAACGATATCCGCAGGATGATCGCTTTCTCCTCGGTGGCGCAGATCGGCTATATTTACATGGGTTTCGGCATGGGCACGCAGGCGGGCATGGTGGCGAGTATTTTCCATATTTTGTCCCATGCTGCCACGAAATCGCTGCTCTTTATCGCCGCCATCGGCCTTACGGACGTTTCCGGAGGCAGCCGCAAGTTCGCTGACCTGACAGGAGCAGCCTACCGCAATAAATGGGCGGGCGCCGCTTTCACGGTGGGATCGCTGTCCATGGTGGGCATTCCGCTCTTTTCCGGCTTTATCAGCAAGCTGCTCTTTGCGCAGGCAGCCGTGCAGGTGGAAGGCAAAATGCTGGCGTCGCTGATTGTGCTGGGCATAAGCACGGTTTTGAACGCCGTCTACTTTATGAAGACCGTAATCCGTATATATACGTCCAAAGCGGACACGCCCTATACGAGCATTACCTTCCGGGACAGGAAGGCTTATACCGTGACGCTTGTCTGTTTTATCCTGTTAAATATCATTCTGGGCGTAAGCTCCCAGCCGGTTGTAGATATGATCGGACAGGGACTCGCCATGTTCGCGTAACCTGATGCCAGTTTTCAAGGAGGTGATGGCATGTATTTCATATTACTACCCATCTTTTTTCCTATATTAGCAGGATTGTTTCTGCTGATCCACTATCGGACGCCCCTTTCCGGGGAAAAGAAAAATGCCGGGAGAAAATCCTTGCTTCTTCTGACAGGCTGTTTCCTTGTCATCACAGCCGTTTTTGTTGTCATTGCGCTGTTCTGCGAAGGAGAGGGCTTTATCCTGTTCTATCTGACAAAAGACCTTCCGATTTATTTCCGGATTGACAACGTGGGCAGGCTTTTTTCCGCGCTTGCGGTGATTGTTATTCCGTGCGCGGGCTTTTTCTCCTTCGAGTACATGAAGCACGAGGAGCGGGAGGGACGTTATTACGGCTTTTACCTGTTAGTTTTCGGTGTGCTGAACGCCCTCTGTTTTTCGGGAAATCTGATTACCTTTTATCTGTTCTTTGAACTGTTAACCATGTCCTCCATGCCCCTCGTTCTGCATAGCGGTTCCAAGGAGGCAGTTATGGCGGGACTGAAATACTTATTTTATTCCCTGTGCGGTGCATATGCGGCATTGTTTGGCATTTATTTTCTCTATCGGAACTGCGACTCGCTGACCTTCACAGTGGACGGTGCGCTTCGTGCCTCCGCCATAACAGAACATGGCACTTTCCTTTTGGCTGTGGCTTTCATCATGCTCCTCGGCTTCGGCGTCAAGGCGGGCATGTTTCCCATGCACGCATGGCTGCCCACAGCGCATCCTGTCGCGCCGGCACCGGCTTCCGCGGTTCTTTCCGCCCTTATTGTAAAGGCGGGCGTACTCGCCGTTATCCGCGTACTCGGCATGTTTGGCAGGGATTTTCTGAAGGGAACGTGGGTGCAGACCGCATGGCTTTGTCTGACGCTGATCACGGTATTTATGGGATCGCTCCTCGCCTATCGGGAACCTGTGCTAAAAAAGAGACTGGCCTATTCCACGGTAAGCCAGCTCTCCTACATTCTGTTCGGTCTCGCCGTTATGGATGAGACAGCTTTTGTGGGCAGTTTTCTGCACATATTGGCACACGGATTTATCAAAGCGGCACTGTTTCTGTGCGCCGGCGCCATTATCTACAAAACAGGAAAAACGCGGGTGGAGGAAATGCGCGGCATCGGCAAGGAAATGCCCGTTACCATGTGGTGTTTCACGATCGCTTCCCTCGGGCTGATCGGCATTCCCCCCACAGGCGGTTTCCTCAGCAAATGGTATCTGGCGCTTGGCTCCTTAAATAGCGGCATTCCTGTTTTTGATGTACTCGGCCCGGTCATTCTTCTCGTGAGCGCATTGCTGACAGCGGGATATCTTCTGCCACTTTCCATACACGGCTTTTTCCCGGGTGCAGCGTACGATTACGGCAGTCTGCGGAAGAGAGAACCGTGTAAACTGATGACAGTACCAATTTCAATACTGACAGCTTTGTCAGTTTTGGTCGGTATCTTTCCGCACTTGATTATTGCCGTCATTCATATGGCGGCTGCAGGGAGGTGATATTGTGATTGTTACAGTGATCTTGATTCCTTTTATCGCGGGGATTCTGGTGCCTGCCATTCCTTTTCAGAAGAGATGGCAGAAAGAAGTGTTTCTGGAAACGGCGGTGGTGCTAAACAGCATCCTCGTCTGGTACCTGCTCCTGCACCACTCCGACAGCACCTTCCTTCTGGCGCACTTTACGGGCAATCTGAATATCAGCTTCCGCGTGGACGGCATGAGCATGGTGTTTGCGGGGCTTGTGTCCGCACTCTGGCCCTTTGCCACCCTGTATGCCTTTGAATACATGACGAAAGAAGAGCATGAAAATGTGTTTTTTCTCTTCTATACGCTGACTTACGGCGTGACGCTGGGCATTGCCCTCGCCGCCAATCTGCTGACCATGTATTTCTTTTATGAGCTGCTGACACTGGTCACGGTACCTCTTGTCATGCACACGCTGACCCGCGAGGCGGTTCTGGCAAGCCGCAAATACCTTTATTATTCGCTGGGCGGCGCGGCTTTCGCATTCCTCGGTCTGATTATGGTCATTGTCTACGGCAGCACAACGGATTTTATTCTGGGAGGTGTGCTCGATCCGGCGAAAACCGTTGGGAAAACGAATGTTTTATTACTGATATATGTGATGGCGTTTATGGGATTCGGTATAAAGGCGGCAGTCTGTCCCTTTAACTCATGGCTGCCGCAGGCAGGTGTGGCGCCCACACCCGTTACCGCCTTACTCCATGCGGTCGCCGTGGTAAAATCCGGCGCATTCGCCATCATAAGGCTGACTTATTACAGTTTCGGCACAGATTTCCTGAAAGGCACATGGGCGCAGTACGCGGTTATGTCTGTCGTCATGTTTACCATCGTATACGGCTGCAGCCGTGCCGTGAAAGAGACGCACCTAAAAAGACGGCTGGCATACTCCACCATCAGCAACCTGTCCTACATCCTTTTCGGCGCAGTCATTATGACGCCGTTGGGGCTTGTGGGCGCGCTGACCCACCTTGTATTCCACGCGGTTATGAAGATCAGTTCCTTCTTCTGCGCAGGCGCCGTCATGCACCAGACCGACCGCCATTATGTGCATGAACTAAACGGTCTGGGATATAAAATGCCCCGTGTATTCGGCATTTTCACAATATCTGCACTGGCGCTCATGGGCGTCCCGGGGCTTGCGGGTTTTGTCAGCAAGTGGAATCTGGCAGGGGCTGCGGTGGAAAGCGGCAATCCTCTCGCATGGGGCGGCATTGCCTGCCTGCTGGTGTCGGCGCTTCTGACGGCAATCTATATGCTGACGATTGTGGTGCGGGCGTTCTTCCCCGGAAAGGATTTCGACTATAGCACGATTTCCGATATCCGTGATCCCAACTGGAAGATGCTGCTGCCGCTGTTTGTGTTCACTGTGTTTATCATACTGTTTGGCGTTTATTCCCAGCCGGTTGTGGGCTTTTTTATGAGTGTCGCGACAGGCGCTGTATAAGGGAGGTTAGCATGTACAACAATACAAATATCATAGTAGAAGCTGTTGTTTTCTTTCCCATACTTGCAGCCTTTGTAAGCTACGCCATTGGGCGGAAGAGTAAGGCTGCCCGGAACATCTTTGCGGATATCATAGCAGGTCTTACCTTGATTCTTTGCACCATATTGGCGGTGCAGACGCTGACAGGCGCTGCGGGCAGTTCCCAGCCGATCATTGAAATACCCTATGTCTGCGGTATGGGACTGGATTTTACTTTGGACGGTTTTCGCGCGCTGTACGGCACCATTGCCGCCTTCATGTGGTTTATGACCACGCTCTTTTCCAGCGAATACTTCGGGCACTACAGAAACAGGAACCGCTACTATCTGTTTCTGCTGCTGACACTTGGCGCAACCGAGGGCGTATTTTTCTCCGCCGACTTTTTTACCACCTTTGTCTTCTTTGAAATGATGTCGTTCACCTCCTATGTATGGGTGGTGCACGATGAGAAGCCAGAATCCCTGCGTGCCGGCGCGACTTATCTGGCAGTAGCGGTGATGGGCGGACTGGTGATGCTGATGGGCATTTTCCTCTTATATGACATGACAGGAACATTAAACTTTGCAGAACTGAGCGGCTGCTATGATAACTATGTGCTTACAACTTCCAGCAGGATTCCCGAAAAGAAACTCTGGGCGGCGGGGCTCTGCCTGCTGTTCGGCTTCGGCGCCAAAGCCGGCGCGTTCCCGCTGCACATCTGGCTGCCAAAGGCGCACCCGGTAGCTCCCGCCCCCGCTTCGGCTCTCCTTTCCGGCATTTTGACCAAAGCGGGTATGTACGGCATACTCATCCTGACCGCCTATGTCTTCTTCCAAAATGCGGCGTGGGGCGGTATGATTCTTATCTTAGGCGTTTTTACCATGGTGATCGGCGCGTTGCTGGCACTTTTCTCCGTTGACCTAAAGAGGACACTCGCCTGCTCTTCCGTCTCCCAGATCGGCTTTATTCTCATGGGCGTGGGCATGGCGGGGCTGCTTGGAAAAGAAAATACCATCGCGCTGCGCGGCAGCCTTCTGCATATGGTAAACCACTCCCTGATCAAGCTGGTACTGTTTATGGCTGCGGGCGTTGTCTTTATGAATGTGCACAAACTGGATCTGAATGAAATCCGCGGTTTCGGGCGGAAAAAACCGCTCTTAAACGTTATCTTTCTGATGGGCGCCTTAGGGATCGGCGGCATACCGCTCTTTAACGGTTATGTCAGCAAGACCCTGCTCCATGAGAGCATCGTGGAATATATGGTACTGATCAATGCGGGTGTTATCCGTGCATTTTTCGGCACCTCCTTCATGCGCGCCGTCGAATGGATTTTCCTTTTAAGCGGCGGTCTGACCATCGCTTACATGACCAAGCTTTACGTCTGTCTCTTCGTGGAGAAAAATGCGGATCATGCCGTACAGCAAAAATATGACGCGATGCAGGGCAACTACATGAACCGGGCGAGCGCCTTTGCCCTCACCGTAAGCGCCGTCCTGCTGCCGGTTATGGGATTTCTGCCGGGAATTGTCATGGACGGCATCGCCGATATGGGGCAGAGCTTTCTGCATACAAACATCATGGAAAAGATTTCTTACTTCTCTTTTAGCAACCTGAAGGGGGCACTGATTTCTCTCGCCTTTGGCGCATTGATTTATATCTTTATCGTGCGTTTTCTGCTTATGAAAAAATCGAGCACTGTCGCGCTCGATTCAGAGAATGCTGCGCATTCTCCGTCCATGGTTTACGCCAGCGCAAGGAAACATTATATAAATTGCATGCCGGTCTGGCTGGATCTGGAAAACCTGATCTACCGCCCTGTGCTGTTACAGATTCTGCCCTTTACCTTCGGTATGCTCTGCCGTTTTCTGGACAGTCTGGTCGATACGATCGTTGTTGTGCTCAGAAAAACTGTCTACCGCGACGAAAAACTGCCTCACGAACGACCCGAAGGCAATGTGTTTACGCACCTTGCCGCCTGTGCCGCCTCCTTTTTCGAGGGACTCGGCAATCTGGTTTTGCGCCGCAAGAGCCCGAAAAAGCAGGATTATGAGCATAAACTGGCACTGATGCATGAGGAGTGGAGCGAAAATACCATGATGATCACCAGAAGCATGTCCTTCGGGCTGCTGCTCTTCTGCGTGGGGCTGATTCTGACGGTGGCGTATCTGTTTATTAAGGATGTGTTCGGGCTGTGAAGCCGAAAGCAGATTGAGCATAGGGGTGGGCGTCGTCGTGTAGCCCACCCACGCCAATTCATTCTAAAGCGGAAGATCACGGCTTTCAATTTATTTTCCAACATAATTTCATTTTGGTTTCTCATATCTGATAATATCCGACACTTCACAATCCAAGATAAAGCAAAGGGTATCAATCGTGCTTGTTGTGATGGCCTTTCCCTCTTTCATTCTCTGGAATGTATTGGCGGACATTCCCTCTTTGTATATTAAATAATATACTGTGACATTTTTCTTTAGTAACGTCTGAAAAAACGGTTCATAAGAAATCAATTTTCATCACCCGTTTAACAATAGCATACTTAAAATATTGACTATGCTTAATATATTAAGTATAATGAAAAATTGAAACATTGTGACCGAAAACAAAGGAGAGAGAAGATGAAGAAAAAGGCACTAATGACAATTCTGCCACTATGCGTTGCTATGGCAATGACAGCCTGCGGTGGGAATGCGGACACGGCGGAGGTGAAAGAAACAACAGTGGCAGAAGAAACCGTGGAAGCTGATGTAGAGACAGAAGAGGAAGCCGGAGAACAGGCGGAGTCTGCGGAGACAGACGAGTATTACGAAGCGGGACGCAGGAGTCTTTATGGATTGGATGGAGCGCAGATTGATCTGGAGGATGCCCATACGAATTTTACAAAGTCGCAGGAACTTGGCAATACCGACGCGAATTTTTATCTTGGTGTTTTGGCTGACTGGTACGGATATCCGAAAAAGGATTACGAGCAGGCAAGGGCATATTATGAGCAGAGCGGCGATAACCCCTATGCGCGGATTGCTTTAGGATGCTTATATTATCACGGGAACGGCGTAGAGCAGGACATGGAAAAGGGCAAAGAACTTTTCCAGTCGGTGGCAAACCGGGGCGTAGTTGAGGGATATTATGGACTTGCCCTGGTTACAGAAAATGAGGGAGATTTTGAAACCGCGTTAGAACAATATAATAAAGTAGCGCAGGAGGGTACAGAGCAGTTGTATATCGCAAGAGCAATGGGTGGTCTTGGCTATATATATGCGTTTAGCGATGGCGCGGAACAGGACGGCGCAAAAGCAGTTGAATGGTATACAAAAGCGGCAGATTTAGGCTATACAGGCGCAATGTATAATCTTGGCGCTATGTATACTTATGGCATAGGAGTGGAACGGGACGGCACAAAAGCAGTTGAATGGTTTACAAAAGCGGCGGATTTAGGCGAAAAAGTTGCAATGAATAATATTGGTTATATGTATGCGAATGGCGAAGGCGTGGAGCAGGACGCTGAAAAAGCAATCGAATGGTATACGAAAGCGGCAGATTTAAGTGATACAGAGGCTGGAGAGCATCTTGAGCAGTTGCAGGGACAGTAGGAGGCAGGGCATAAAACTGGAAAGAAAGTATAGAAGGCGGCATAAAGCCTTTTATTTTTACCTAATATTTATGCGGGTTCTGGTGGTTATGATAGATTCGATTCCCTTCCCCTGTTTTGTGAAATATAAACATACTATATCTTGCGCCCTTTCTTTGATATCCTGCTTTTTTATATCATATCTTGATATTTGTAGTGTGTCATCGGTATTTCGTCTATAAATTTTCTACAAATTTTCTCCGTGAA